>Ga0209517_10000486_pt1 | contig 67425 bp, 60 predicted proteins | sample PeaSoiMetSII2010_FD_187695 | JGI IMG/M metagenome (GOLD analysis project Ga0209517, IMG submission 187695) | Peat soil microbial communities from Weissenstadt, Germany - SII-2010 (SPAdes) (version 2) | ecosystem: Environmental > Terrestrial > Soil > Wetlands > Peat | place: Germany... | reverse complement strand
CGACGAGGAGAAAGAGCGAATCAAGCGCCAGATCACCGCCACGGTCGAGGCATCGCTTCAGGTGGCGAGTCGTGAGCTTTGGCAGCGGCTGTACGAGGCGGTCAGTCACTTGGCCGAACGCCTCCAAGCCTACAAAGTAACAGATGAGGGAGTCGAGCATCCCTTCCGCGATTCCGTCGTCACTAATTTGGTGAAGCTCGTGGATGTTCTGCCCAAGCTGAACGTCACGGGGGACCCGGAACTGGAACGGCTGGCTGCCCAGGTGCGCACCTCGCTGCTGGTCGATCCCCAAGAGCTGCGGAAGTCGGAGGCGATTCGTAACGAGACCGCGAAAACAGCCTCAGTGATTTGTGACCGCATGGCCGCGTTTATGGCTGGGTATTCGCTCCCTGCGCCTAGCGAAGGGAGGCTGGCGTGAGGCCTCAGACGACCACCGCAGAAAAGCTGACAAAAGCGAGAACCCAGCTCTTGCTTGGGCAACCATTTTTTGGAACGCTGGGTTTGAAGTTGAAGCTGGTGGCTGGTTCGTTGCCAACGATGGCGACTGACGGTTCGCGGATTGTCTACAACCCTGGATTCGTGGATGAACTCAAGCCAGCGGAACTTGAGGGAACACTCGCCCATGAAGTCCTGCACTGCGCGCTGGGACACCAGTGTCGCCGCGGCGAGCGCGATCCGGGGCTTTGGAACGAAGCCGCGGACCTAGCCATCAACCCTATTCTGCTCGGAAATGGTTTCGTACTTCCGGCTGGGGCGCTCATCGAACCTTCCTTCGCGAATTTGAGCGCGGAAGAAATCTACGCCCGGCTGCTGCGGAGAAGAAGCGAGGAAGACGGGGCAACAAAGCAGCAGCAGACGAATGCTGGCGGGGGGACCGATACTGGTCCACAAGGGACAGACGGCACGATGCCCTCCACTCCGAAGCCAGACACCTTGCATCAGCCGGTTTCAGATCAACGTGGGCGGAGGACGGGTGAGGCCGTGGGGCCAGCGTCGGTGCGGCCCGGAGGGTTCGGCGAGGTCTGGGACGCGACGGACGAGCACGGGCAAACAGCTTCGCCGGCCGAGAAACGTCGCCAGGAGCATGAGTGGGGCATCGCCGCCGAACAGGCGTTGCGGTCCGCCAAGGCGTGGGGACACGAACCCGCCGGGATCGAAAGGCCCCTTAGCGACAGCCGCCAATCCCAGCAGGATTGGCGAGCGATCCTGCGAGATTTTGTGGCCGCTACCACGCCGGCGGATTACCGTTGGACGCCTCCCAATCGACGCTACATCGCTTCGGGCCTGTACTTGCCCTCTGTTGAGCGCCACGGATTGGGTGAGATCGTGATTGCGGTCGACACTTCCGGTTCAATCGGGAAGCTCGAGCTGGAACAATTTGCAGGTGAAATCTCCGCCATTTCTGAGGAGGCACAGCCGGAAGTGATCCACGTGGTCTATTGTGACGCGGCGGTTCAAAGTGCTCAGGAGTTCAGACCCTCGGAACCGGTGCAACTCGAACCCAAAGGCGGTGGAGGCACAGACTTCTGCCCGGTTTTCGAGTGGGTCACTGAAAAGGACCTCGCGCCGGCCTGCCTTATCTATCTCACCGACTTGTGCTGCCATTCATATCCAGAGGCCCCGGAGCACCCAGTCCTTTGGGTAACCGATTCGCGCAGAACCGCACCTTTCGGCGAAACGGTTCGGATCGGCCTTGAATAAAGGGACGTATCTTGAACGAGCCCGCAGCCATTCTTCTCATTCTGAACCCGTCATCACAGTCATCCTGCCGTCCTGACAACAGCACCCGCCTAAGGAATTCTCCAAAACCAAGGTTGTACACAGAGCACGGAGCCGCAGGCTTCACACTGACGGTGAACTGTTGACTCCGGACGATGGCAACGAAGCCCAAGGTCGAAAGGCCCTGACCTGTATGGGTCTATTTCAGAGTGACGAAGGTTTCTATGGCAACTCAATCCGTTCCCGCTTTTCAACAACTGAGCAGCTTGACGGCCGCGGCCAATCTTCGCTTTCGGTCGCCAGCGCGACCGCGCCGACCCCTGACTCCTCCGATCTTGCGTGCTACGAGAAGGCACGAGGGAAAGGCCGTCCAGGACAGGGACAAGCTATTAGTTGATATGCTTCCCTTGGTAAAGCGCGTGGCTCTGAAGATTCGCAAACGCCTGCCTGCCCATGTGGAGCTGGATGACCTGTTCTCAGACGGCGTGCTGGGACTGGTCGATGCGGTCACCAAGTTTGACGCGACCAAGCGGGTGAGGTTGGAAACCTACGCGCGGCACCGGATTCGCGGAAGCATTTTGGACGGCCTGCGTGTCGCTGATCCGGCCTCCCGGGACTTACGGCGCAAGAACCAAAGAATCCAAAAGCTCCATCACGAACTGGAGGTCAAGCTCGGTCGCCCGGTCACGGACGAGGAGATGGCCGCGACGCAGGAAATGAGTCTGGCACAGTGGCACCGGGCGCTGAATGAGGTTCAGAGTGTGGGATTCGACCTCAGTGCGCGCACTCTTTCGGCGGGGCCGACGGCCAGGTCCGCCAGCCGACAGATTGAGCTGGCGTTTCTGCCGACTGACGATCCCGATCCCTTTGATCTCTGCTATTGTCGCGAGCAGCGTGAGATTCTAGGTCGCGCCCTTTCCACTCTGCGGGAGCGCGACCGCCAAATCGTCACGCTCTACCATCAGCAGGGCCTAACGATGAGACAGGTTGCTGAGCTTCTGAGCGTGGATGAATCGCGCATCTCGCAACTGCATGCGGCGGCCTTGGTCCAATTAAAGGCCAATGTCGATTCTTTACTAAGCCCCGGCCAAGCTGAAACCTCAGAAGCCGGCACTCTGCCGATCGCGGCGGGCGCTCAGGCCTAATACACGTTTGTCAATGCACCCCAACGGTGTAGATCGCGAGTAGGCGAAGCCGCCGTCCATGCGCCCCGCCGTCCGTGACCAAACGGGGACATGGCGCTTGCCAAGTTTTTTTCGCCGGTCGACGTTTGTGAGAACCATCTGCCACGCAAGAGATAAACAGGGCAGGGTGCGCCCACGATAGGCAGCTGACACCCGGTACGGGAGCGACGACAAAAGCGGACCGCAGTTAAACCGCTCAAACGAAACCCAATCTGACCCGCGGTGAGGTTGAAAAATAGAGGGGCATTGAGCGCCGGCTCCGGCTCACCCACATGTGGCTGCTCATCTATTCGTGGGCCCGCCCCTAATTGCCGCCGCCCCCAGGCTACCTAAGTGATGAGGCTTCGGGCACTTGCGTGACGCAGCTGTACTGAAGCGGTCCCCATTTGACAGGCGAGAAAGTCTGTTCTATTTATAAACCAGGGATTTCTCGCCACGCGCTCACTCAGTGTCGTACCAGCATAAAAGCCAACAATCATCGGGGTCTTTGCGCTCTAGGACGCTACGTCTGACGCGCGCCAAAAGGTGCAAACACTGCCGGAGTGGGCGATTGTGTGCGGAACCGAGGTGAAGTGTAGTTATGAGTAGTGGGTCCTATCCATCGTTCGACCAGCAGACGGAGACGCGATTACCACCGCCTTCAGATTCACAAGCCTTCCGCTTCGGAGTGACGGTTGCACTTGAACCTGTCGTCGACAGCGAAGAAGCGGCCAGGTTCCTGAACATCAATCCGAAGACTTTGCAAAAACTGGCGCGCAACAGCGAGGTGCCAGGGTATCGCATCGGTAAGCTCTGGAAATTTCGCCTCTCCGACCTGGACGCATGGCTTCGTTCGAAGGTGATTTCAAAGTGACCGTCGGCCGCTCCTTTGCCGGACCCTGGGGATCGGCCTTTAGACAAACCGCACTCAGTGGGACTCTTGTAGCAGCTTCAGGAGGATTCAATGTCAACCCTGCCAACTCCGGTCAGCCCGGCAGAGTCGCAGTACCCAGCAGTCCGGGAGGCACCTGTCGGTCCACAAGACGCCGGGCGCTTCCTTAACATGCATACCAAAACGGTGCTTCGCAAGGCCCGCTCCGGCACCCTCCCGGCCCACCCGGTGGGTGGCATTCGGAAGCGCTGGCATTTTTATCTCTCGGAGCTGGACGATTGGCTTCGGTCTCAGAGAAACACGAGTAGCGAGTCGCGTCGCGCACTGGAAGCGGCCACGTTGGCTCATCGAAGGACGGCTCAATAGTAGCAGTGAGACCCACAAACGAGTGCTAGGGCGGCTGCAGAAAATTCCGTCGTGATTGCCGCAGGACGGCTTTCCAACTTGCAGCGGACGGGCGGTCACGGCTCTGCCCTTTGATGGCCCTTGAGGGCGGGAAAATGAAGTTTTTTCACCAACTCGACCCCGGGATTGGCAGTATGGTAAATTCGAACCGCGACCGCTGCCAGAATTCAAGGAGCAAATGAATGCTGGCGCGTTACCAGAACGGTTGTCTACAAATAATAGCCCGGAAGGATGGAGTGGAGAGATGGCAGTTTCGTTGGTTCAGCAAAGGCGCGGACGGAATTTCACGCGAGCGCAAGAAAACCATCGGACCGGTCAAGGACTATCCCGAAAACAGTAAGAAGCTGCAGGATTTGCTGGCTGGACTGCGGCTAAACATCAACACCGATGGCCCGACCGAGTTGACCTCGATCACCATGACAGAAGCCGTGGAGCATTACAAACTCCACGAGCTCGCTGATTGTGGCCGGGACGGCAAGGCATATTCGACGCGTAGCCGGAAGACGCAGGTTCTGAACCGGTGGGTTCTCCCCCATTGGGGAAAACTCGAACTGCGGGCCATCAAAACCGTTGCGGTTGAGCAGTGGCTGAGAACACTTGTCACGGACAGGTCAGGCGAACCCAAACCTCTTGCAGGCGGCACCAAGGAGAAAATCCGCGACGCGATGAGTAGCGTTTTTAATCACGCAATTCGGTGGGACTTCACGGATCGCAATCCCATCACTGGTCCGGTCAAAGGCTCAGGTGTTCGGGTCTCGGCAAAACGCGAACAAACACCTGACATTCTCGAGGTCCAAGAGATGCAGTTGCTCCTCACAGCACTCGGAATTCGCGAGAAGGCCATGGTATTTCTCGATATGCCGACTGGTCTGCGCCGCGGTGAGCTGGCCGGGCTAAAATGGGAGGATTTCGATTTCAAAGAGCTTTATGTAAGCGTGACTCGGTCGCTCGTAGACCAGCACGTGGGCGCAGTCAAAACTGAGGCCTCGAGAAAGCTGATGCCCATTGACGAATACGTGGCTCGGGATCTGCTGGCTTGGTACGAGGTAACCCCATACAAAAAACCATCCGACTATGTGTGGGCCACCGATGCCAACCGGGCCGGAGCTAAGCGCGGTAAGCAGCCTGTTTGGCTGAGCACCGTTATGCGCGACCACATCCAACCCGTGGCTCGGGAGTTGGGGATCAACAAGAAGCTGTCATGGCACACCTTTCGCCACACGTTTTCGTCGATCCTCAAGGCTAATGGTGAGGATGTCAAAGTCGTACAGGAGCTGTTGCGTCATGCAACCTCGAGAATGACCCTGGACACCTACACGCAGGCTCTGAGTCCAGACAAGCGGGCCGCCCAGAGTAAGGTTGTGGGTATGATCAGGCCGAAACCAACTTGTACCGTCGTTGTACCGCGAGTTTCAGGCGAAACTGGCGTAAGTCGTTGATAGGATGTGGCGTCCCCGGCGGGATTTGAACCCGCGTTACCGCCGTGAAAGGGCGATGTCCTAGGCCGGGCTAGACGACGGGGACCTCGAAAATCTGGAGGCAGAAAGCAGAAGGTGGAAAGCACAAGCAACTGCGAACGCAATATCAATCCATCCCTCTGCCACTCGGGCTGCTAGGCTTAGAACATGCTATCAGTGAGAGTTGAATACTGTCAATTACTCTTCCATGCTGGTAGTGGTCCAACTAGTGTTACAGCTTGCTCTTGCAGCGGCGAGTTTACCTCGCCACGTGGCGGCATAAAGCCGCCTCCCCATCAAATTGTAACACTACCTCTTGTAACACTACCTTCGTGCTGGTTCTTCGGAGTCGCCCGTACCGCTCGATGCAAATAGAAGGTCGGATTGCTTGGGCAGGGGGAAGGATGCTTCCAGGGCGGCGATTCTTTCCAAATCCGGGTATGACTCGAGCAAGGTTTCGGGTACGCGGACGCGCTGGTTTCTGAGCAGGGCGATCAATTGGAGGGCGTTTGCTATGGCTTTGCCCTCGAAATGGTTATTCGTAATGACGAAAGTCAACTCGGCATTTCGGGCGATATTCCGAATGCGCGCCGCCCACGGTTCAAGTTCAGTGCGGCTGTACAGATAATTGTAGCGTTCCTCGGGGTGCTCGTTGGACGTGAACCAGTGCTCGTAATTGCGGCCGTGCAGGCGGACGTATCCCACCGGTGCGGTGGCGTGGGCGCTGGGAGCGATCGACTGGCCGATGACCGGCTGGTCGATGTTACAGAAGCCCACTCCCAGGCCGGCCAGCCATTGAAAGACCTCCGGCTTGTTCCATGAGCCGTGGCGCACTTCCAGCACCAATGGGTACTCCATGAATTGCATGATCAGGCCGCTCAGATACTCATGGTTCTCAGGCGTGTTCTTGAATGACCACGGCAGTTGCAGTAACAGCGCGCCCAGCCGGCCGTCGTTCACGAGTGGCGCCAGACCTTGCTTGAACGCCTTTTCGTCTTGGAGGTTGGCGTTGCACTCATGCGTGAAGCGTTTCCATAGCTTGGCCGTGAATTTGAAGTTCGGGTTGAAGGCGATTCTTGCTGCCCAGGCTTTCACGACTTCAGCACGCGGAGGAGAATAAAAGGAAGTATTGATTTCAATGGTGTCAAAAAACTGCGCGAGGTAAGCGGCCTCGTGAAAACCGCGCGGCTTGTGATGAGGGTAAACGATTCCCGCCCAGTCGGTGTAGGACCAGCCCGCAGGGCCCACTAAGATCGCTTTTTTTGTTGCGGCGCCCACATTCGCCTTTTCTTCGTCCACTACAAAGTTAACATTGGGAAGACGTTTTGTCAAGGGACTTTTGAGTCTGTGTGAAAACCGCCTTCAGCCTGTCATTCAGAACGAAGTGAGGAATCCAGCTCTGAGTGTTTTCGAGGCAGTGCGAGATTCCTCGTCGCTTGCGGCTCCTCGGAATGACACGCAGAATTGGGGTCTCAGACAGATTCTTTTGCCCTGCCGGCATCCGGCATCTCTTCGCCATCCAGCCGAATGCCGGACGAGAGCCAGGCGAGTTGATGAGTCAGTGTTTCCGCTTACTTGAACGCGGCGCGGATGGCTTCCAGGTCCACGTCGGCAAATCCCGACGCGACCCAATCGGCGTGTTGGAGGTCGTCTTGGTGACGACTATGAGCCAGGGCGAGGCACTTCATGCCGGCGGCCTGTGCGGCCACAGCTCCCAAGGGAGCGTCCTCGATGGCCAGACACTCGCGCGCTTCGAGCGCCGGTTCGCGCAATTGGGGAAGCTCTCGCAGGCGGCTGAGGGCTTTAAGATACACTTCCGGGTCAGGTTTCGATCGCTCGCAGTCGTCCGCCGTCGCCAGCACGGAGAACTTCTCCCGCAAGCCGAGCTTTCGAAGAAGATGCTCGATTTCCACCCTCAGACTTCCACTGGCAATCGCCAGCGGGAATTGCCGGGCGGCGCTAACGACAAACTCAGTCGCCCCGGAGATGGCGGGCAGGCCATTCTGAATGACCTTCCGATAAGCGTCTGCCTTCCAGGCCAGCAGTTCATTGCGGCGTGCGATACTCAGAGTGCGACCGTGGGTGCGCCAGAGGTGATCGACGACTCCCCGGTCATCGAGAGCGAGATAGTCCCGAAAGTATTCATCTTCGGAAAGAAGCCAGCCTTCACGGGCCGCCATCTCCTGGATGAGCTTCATGATAAGCGGTTCGCTGTCAACCAGGATCCCGTCAAAATCGAAGATGATAGCGCGCAGCAAGAGTTTCGGACTCCGTTTGTCTCCCTAATCCTGACTCCGCGGACTGTCGTCATGATACACTTGAGGGGTCGGGAAGTCGAGGCGGCCGGAGTGGAGGTGTAACTTCTCAACTCCTCGACTCCCTAACTTCTCGACTGCTTTTCGCATCCATTAAACTGGAGCTCGATAGCGAGGCAGGCTGAAACCATGACTCATGAATTGAGCATCCCGATTGCTTTTGTAGCGGGTCTGGTGTCTTTTCTTTCGCCATGCGTACTGCCCCTGGTGCCGGGCTACATCTCAATGCTATCCGGTGCAACCATCGAGGAGTTAAGGACGTCATCGAGCCCTGCGCTCATGAGCCGCATTCTGCGCAATTCGGTTGCCTTCGTAGTGGGCTTCTCGGTCGTGTTTATAGCCCTGGGTGCTTCGGCGACGGCAGTGGGCAAGTTCCTGCTGGCACAGCGCACCATTTTTAACCTGGTGGCAGGCATTATCGTGATCGTGTTCGGATTGCATTTAACGGGACTGGTGAAAATCCCGCTGCTCTATCGGCAGGCCAAGCTCGAAACGGGTGAGCCGCGGCGGGGACTCGCGGGCGCTTTCGTGCTCGGCTTCGCATTCGCCTTCGGATGGACGCCCTGCATCGGTCCTATCCTGACTGCCATTCTGGCCCTGGCTGCACAGCGGCACACAGTTTTCCAAGGGATGTTTCTACTGGCCATATATTCGGCGGGGCTGGCGATACCATTCCTTCTGACCAGCGTCGGTTTGGGTCAGTTCTTGAAGCTTTACGGCGGCTTGCGGAAGCATCTGCAAACGGTTGAAGTGGCTTCGGGCGTGCTTTTAATTGCGCTCGGCATCCTGATGGCGACGAACAAATTCACCGTGATTTCGCGGTATTTCTCGTTCCTGAACCGCTTCACGCTGTAAGGAAGCAGTCAGCTTTCAGGCCGCAGGCACTAAGTAGCTGATTGCTGATAGCTGATAGCTTGTTTTTGGAGTGACTTTGCATCCCATTCTGTTCAGCATTGGTTCGTTTCATTTCCCCACTTACGGGGCGATGATGGTACTGGCCATGCTGGCAGCGATTTGCACTATACTGCGTCTGGGCCGGCGGGAGGGATTGGAGTCAGGCCTTTTGCTCGACTTCAGCACTTGGCTGCTGCTGGTGGCGCTGGTGGGTGCGAAGGCGCTGATGGTGCTTTCCAACTGGAGCTACTACCGGCAATACCCGGGCGAAATCATCAGTTGGGATACGTTTTTGGCGGGCGGGGTTTTTTACGGCGGCTTTATCGCTGCGATGCTTTTTGCGCTTTGGTATATTCGGCTTCATCATCTTCCAGCCTGGAAGGTTGTTGACGTTTATGCTCCGGCTATCTCCCTGGGCTTGGGCCTGGGCCGCATTGGCTGCTTTGCTGCCGGGTGTGATTACGGTAAGCCCACCACCTCTGCCTGGGGCGTGGTATTCACAAACCCTATAGCCCACCAGGTGGCGGGAACGCCGCTGAATGTTCCGCTGATTCCGACTCAGCCCATCATGTGTTTGGCATCGCTTTTGATTTTTGCAATCCTCATCTGGAGATATCCGAGGAAAACCCGCGATGGCGAGATTTTCGTGCTTTATCTTGCTCTTTATGCGGGAGCCCGCTACATCATCGAATTCCTGCGCGGCGATGAGGACCGCGGTTTCGTCTTCAATCATCTGCTGTCGACGTCGCAATTCATTGCGATTCTGGCCCTCGTGGCGGCGGTGTGGATGGCTCTGATCCTGCGGCGTAGACCCGCGCGGCAGCGGGCGGTGATACCAGTCTCGACGAAGGAGCAAGGCCGCGTTGAACCCCCAGGTCGGGGACTAGACAGCGAGGTAGCGTCCGTGGCAGGAGTCAAGGCCGCTTCGATGGCGCAGGCGGAGAGAAGAAATAGGAATTAAGGGCATAGGCGCCAGAATAAGCCCGATCGGGTTTTGGAGCCCGCCGGGGCGGGCACAAGAATCTGGCCCACGGCGACAGCCGTGGGGAGCAAGCGGGGACGACGCCCCTGAAAAGCCCCGGGAGGGGCGACGGAGCTGTCTTGATGATCGCAGTTCTTCTGTCGCCACTACGTGGCTCAGCGTGCGGTCTGTCTGCAGTGATCCCACGGCTGGTGCCGTGGGCCACATTCTTGCGCCGCTGATGCGGCTTGGAGTAGGGTGACGGGATTATTGTAGCGCCTGTAGGAATTAAGGGAGAAGATATGGACCTGAATCAACCTGAAAGTTCAGCGAGCGGAGGAACGCCTGCCCCAATCGAGCCCGGCGCCCCTCCGGCTCGAACTGTGAGCCGGGGGAAACTGCTGGTGGGTGCCGTGTTGGCGGTGATCGTCGTGGGTGGGCTGTATATGGTCAATCGCTACTGGATCCATCCCGCCGTGATGATCCAGGCCAGCGGCGACAGCGACCATCCCTCCGCGCCGGGAATCTCACTGACCGACATCGAAGGCAAACGGCTGGACCTGGCTGACTACAAGGGCAAAGTGGTGGTCCTGGACTTCTGGGCGACCTGGTGCGGGCCTTGCCGGGCAGAGATTCCGGGTTTCGTCATGATGCAGGAGAAGTACGCCAGCCAGGGTTTTTCGATGATCGGCATCTCGATGGACGACGAGGCTGCCCCGGTAGTGGATTTCTATAAAGAGTTCAAGATGAACTATCCGGTGGCGGTCGGCAACCAGCGGATCGGGGAGCTCTACGGAGGGATCCTTGGGCTGCCCACCACCTTCGTGATCGGGCGTGACGGCCGCATTTACGCCAAGCACACGGGCGGCATAAATCCCGCCATCATCGAGGAAGAAGTGCAGCAACTGCTGGCCATGAGTCCAGCGACGGAGAAGTCGGATTTCAAGCCGGCCATGGTGCCGGGCACCGAAACCAAAATCGCGCTGGGCGATCCCGCCACCATCGATTCGGAAATTCCCGGCTTGAACTTGACTAAGCTGACCGCTGAGCAGAAAGAGGCTTTGAAAAAGCAACTCAGCGAGCAGCATTGCCCGTGCAACTGCAACTTGACGCTGCTGAAATGCCGGCAGGTGGACCGCGCCTGCCAAGTCAGCCTGAAGCTGGCACGAGAACAGATGGAGAAGCTGCTGAAACCCGGAGCGTGAATGGAATCGGGTGATCCGGAGATCGGGTGATCGGTTGAGCAGGCCAGTTAAGTGGCCTTTCGATCACCGGATCTCCCGATCTCCCGATCGACGGATTTCACTAAAGGTGATTATGAAGACTCTCGTCGTGCTTATATTCTCGTGCGCTTTGGCTTGCTCGGCAGTTTGGGCGCAGGCGCCGGAGCAGGTGGTAAAAGCAAAAGTCACGATGGCGCCTGGAGCGGCGCGACCCGGTTCCGTCGTGAATGCGACGGTAGTGGCGGAGGTTCTCCCCGGCTACCACATCAATGACCATCACCCCTCTCTCGATTACCTGATTCCTACGGAAGTCAAGCTCGAGCCGAATAAAGCAGTGACCCGGAATGATATAACTTATCCCAAAGGGGAGCCCAAGAAGTTCGCCTTTTCGGACACGCCCCTTTCCGTTTATGAGGGAACGGTTCGCGTTGATGTCGCATTGCAGCTCGATCCCAAAGTGCCGCCCGGGGACTACGAGGTGAAGGGGAAATTTGCGTATCAGGCTTGCAACGACCACGCCTGCCTTCCGCCTACCAGCGTGCCGATATCGTTTCCTTTGAAAGTGGCGCGCCACGGGGCTTCAGCAAAGGGCTCGGAATAGTATGGCGACAGAGGAAACGAGCCCCAAGCAGTTGGGGAATCCCCACCCACCAGACACCTCACGCGGACCCGCGATTTATCTTGTTGTCACCCTTGTGGCGCTGGCCGCCCTGGTTTGGGAGTTGAAGCCCGACCGGCCGAACGTCCAGCCCGCCCCATTACTACTTCAAGATACACCCTGTCCGCAGGTGGCCGGCCAGTTCACTCCCACGAACATCACCGACCTGCCCGGCCTGGATCTGGCGTCGCTTAACAAAGAGCGCCGGAACCATGTGTTGATGCAACTGAACATGGAGCCCTGCTCGTGCGGCTGCAACGGAAGTATAGCCTTCTGCCTTGCCAGCCATGCGCGCTGCGAGACGTGCAGGCAACGGGCGAAAGAAGTAATCGCCGAAGAGCAGGGAGCAACCCGATGAAGATCGGCGTAGTTTCAGACACCCACGGTTTCTTCGACGCACGTCTCACGGAGTTGTTGGCGGGCGTCGAGCTGATCCTGCACGCTGGAGACGTGGGAAATGTGGAAGTGTTGGACGAACTGGAGAGAATCGCTCCCGTGCAGGTGGTGAAGGGAAACGTCGACTCACAACTCGCCGGTCTTCCCTTGAGCTTAAGCTTAAGATTAAACCTGGGCGAAACAACTCGGCGCGGCGCTCCGCGAGACGCTGCTTTGAGTGACGCCGTCAGAGTAGAAATGCTCCATGAATTGCCGGCGGCGCAAACCGAATTGGAAAAATGGGCTAAGCTGGCACGCACCGAGGCGCCCGCGCCACGAGGACGGGATGCCTTCCTGCGAGCTTTCGATCAGAACACCCGCGTCGTGATTTTCGGTCACAGTCACTTGCCCTGCGCCGTTGCGCTGTGCGGCAGGCTGTTCTTCAATCCGGGCAGCGCCGGCAAGCAGCGCTTTTCCCTGCCGCGCTGCTGTGGTCTGTTGGATTTGTCGGCGAAACAGCTCGGGGCGACAATACTCAGCTTGCAACAGTATAATAGGAAACTGCCGGAGAAAGTAGTGATGCAGCTTGGTCGAGCGGCGGCGTTGGACGTCCAATATCACAGTTAGAATCGCCCCCCATGCTCACCGGGCTGTAGCACCAAACTGGGGTGGTTGACCCTCGGAGGTTAACACCGATGCGGAAATTCCTGAACATCCTGAGAGATACAAGGGAAGTTCTCATCACCGTTGGGGCGGTGCTTGCCGCCGCGATCATCGCGGTCGAAACCTACGAGGCGCTACGCAAGAAAATTGACACGACACGTAGTTCCTAGTTCGGATCTCTCATCACAGGTCTCGGAGGGCTACGGGTGTTAGGATTCTTCGGAAGTGACCCCTCACCCGGCCCGCTCCGGCTGGGGAAAGCGCCGGCAACGGGCCACCCTCTCCCCAAGGGAGAGGGCTGAAAACATTCGTGGTCGAGGGCCCTCTCCCTTGGGGAGAGGGTGGCGAGAGTAGCGAGCCGGGTGAGGGGTTTCTTCCCGTCGAGCCTCGCAACTTCGGAATTGGGGTTAACGGGCTGCGCGCAGATGCGCTGCGGCTCGATGCAGCCTCTCCGCGACGCGGCTTTGCCCTAGCGCCAGCATCACCTCGAACAAGCCTGGAGCAACCGCTTGACCCGTGAGCGCCACGCGCGTGGCGTTGATCAGCAGGCCCGCCTTGACTCCTTTCTTTTCCGCCAGTGCTCGCAGCGTAGCTTCCGTCCCTGCGAGGTCGAAGGTTTTTGACTCTGCAAGCCGCAGTCCCAACTCGTCGAGCAACTCGGGCAACCTTGCATCTTTCCAGAATTTCTTCTGCGCTTCGGAGTCGTACTCGAATTCTTCGCAGAAGAAGGCGCGACCGGACACTGAGAAATCTTTGATGCTCCGCGCGCGAGTTTGGAGCAGGCGGGTGGAAACTTCGAAGCGCTCTTTTTCCGCGCCGGTGAACGTCTCCTGCCATAGCCCGGCAGACTTCAACTCCTCTTCGGCCAGCGTGAGAAGGCGTTCCGCAGGCAGATGCCGCAGGTACTCGCTGTTCATCCAGGCGAGCTTTTCCGGATCGAAGACGGCATTCGATTTGGAAACGGCCGTGAGCTCGAACTGCTTCACCATCTCCTCGAGCGGCACGATTTCCTTCTGTTCGGGCGGCGTCCACCCCAGCAGGGCAAGGAAGTTCACCAGGGCTTCCGGCAGGATTCCCATATCTCGGTAAGCGCCCACCGAAGTCGCTCCGTGACGTTTGCTGAGACGCTGTTTGTCCGGGCCGAGGATCAACGGCAAATGCGCGAATTGCGGTTCCGGCGCGCCCAGTGCGCGGTAAACCAGGATCTGCTTGGGCGTGTTCGAGAGGTGGTCGGCGCCGCGCACGACATGCGAAATGCCCATGTCGAGATCGTCGGCTACAACGCCCAGGTGGTAAGTGGGGTGACCATCCGAGCGGAGCAAAACGAAGTCTTCAATTTCCTGGTTCTCGAGTTCAAGGTGGCCGAAGACCTGGTCGTCAAAACTGGTGCGGCCTGTGGCCGGAACGCTGAAGCGGAGCGCCCAGGGACGCCCTGCACTGCGTCGCTGCTGCCGTTCCTCGCCTGAAAGTCTGCGGCACGTTCCTTCGTATTTCCAGGCCCTTTTCTCCGCTTCCGCCTGGGCGCGCTTGGCCTGGAGTTCTTCCGGCAAACAGAAACACGGATAGGCATGGCCGCGCCTTTCGAGTTCTGCAGCCACCTCGCTGTAGCGCTCCAGGCGCTCGGATTGGTAGAAGGGCCCCTCATCCCAATCGAGCCCCAGCCACTTCATACTCTCCAGAATCGCCTGGCTCAGTTCAGGTCTCGAACGATCAGCGTCCGTGTCTTCAATGCGCAGAATGAACACGCCGCCGTGGTGCCGCGCGAAAAGCCAGTTGTAAAGCGCCGTGCGCGCTCCGCCCACATGCAGGTAGCCTGTGGGTGAGGGTGCAAAACGAACTCGGATGTTGGACATGTTTGAGTCGCTCTCAAATGGGAGAACCTACGATGGTAACATGGCAATGCGGGAAGGGAAGAGCTAGACTTGCGCCGAATCTTGTCGTGCCGCAGGCGCTTCTTTTGTAGTCGCCGAACTGCCTACTGCCCACTGCCTACTGCCCACCGCCTACTGTCCACTGCCTACTGCCTACTGCCTACTGCCTTCTTGTTCCCAAAGGAGGGTGCCTTGGCGGGAAGCGTCGATTATCAAGAGATCCTAAAAGTCCTTTTTCTTGCACGCTCTCCGCCAAGGTCTCGGCGTCGCAGGGTGAGTTACGTATCGCGTCGCCGGCAGGAGTTGCCGTTTGATTCATCTATCGGCATGAGCTTGCCAAAACTTGAATTAAATTCTTGGAGTGCGGCGGAGCTGCCCCGCTGTCATGCCGAGCGAAGCATCCCCTCAGTTTGACGGAACAAATAACTGCTGAGACTCTTCGCCGGGCTCAGGGTGACAGACCATCGGACACTTCAGGAGTTGATTTTCCAGGTTTTCAAGAGCACAATTAGCCTCACGAGGAAAGACCCGATTCAGGGTTCGGACCTATCTCCGAGGCGCAAGATGTACATTCCTGACCGCCCATGCTTGAGATGCAGGTCACGAAGGCTTGGGGAACTTGAGTTTCCTCGCCTTCTGTACTGGGCAGCGCGGATATTTGGATTTCAACTGTGCGAATGTATGGGGTGCCGTTGTTTTCGGTTTGTGCGAAGAAGCAAATACCGACGCCACGAAGGTTAGGGTGGACCAAAATGCTGAGTTCCTTGACGCCCTACGCGAGACCACTCACAGCCAAGAATCTGCCGTTTCACTTTCTTCGGTAACGCGAAACTAGACTTTCTTTTTGAACCTTCATTCCCGCGACTTCCAAGGCGGCAGCCGCGCTGCCGCACTCCATGGCGCTTGCAGCGCAGCGATGCATCGGGTCTAATAGAATGCATGGATGCCAAGCGGCAAGCCGCAGTAGATATTCTCGAGCGGTTACGCAGTGAGGGTTTTCAAGCCTTCCTGGTGGGAGGCTGTGTGCGCGACCTGGTGATGGGAGTGACGCCCAAGGACTACGACGTCTCGACCGATGCCACACCCGAGCAGGTGACGCGGCTTTTTCCGGAGAGCATTGGCGTGGGCGCACAATTCGGCGTGATGTTAGTGCCGCGTCCCGAGGGGAATGTGGAAGTGACCACATTTCGCACCGACGGGCGCTATACCGACGGGCGGCACCCGAGTGAGGTTCGCTACTCGAAGACGCCGCAGGAGGACGTGCTGCGGCGCGACTTCACCATCAACGGCCTTCTCTACGATCCGGTGAAGGAACAGGTGCTGGATTATGTGGGCGGGCAGGCCGACATCCGTGGCCGGCGGGTGCGTGCGATCGGCGATCCTTACGCGCGGTTCAGCGAAGACCGCCTGCGGATGCTGCGAGCCGTGCGCTTTGCGGCGCGCCTGGGGTTCACACTTGATGGAGGGGCGGCGGAAGCCATCCGGAAGCAGGCGGCGGAAATCCGCCAGGTAAGTGCAGAGCGAGTGCGCGACGAAATCCTGAAGATCCTGACCGAAGGTCACCCCCGGCAGGGCTTTGAGCTTCTCGACTCGACAAGGCTGCTCGTGGAGGTGCTGCCGGAGGTCAAGCGAATGCAGGGCGTGGCCCAGCCGCCGGAGTTTCACCCGGAAGGAGATGTGTGGGTTCACACCATGATGATGCTCGAGGGCCTGCGCTCGCCCACGCCCACACTGGCCTTGGGTGTGCTCCTGCACGATGTGGGCAAGCCGCCCACATTCTCCGTGCGCGAACGCATCCGCTTCGATAATCACGTGGAAGTAGGAGCTAAGATGGCGGAGGAGATTTTGAGCCGCCTGCGCCTTCCCTCGCGCGACGCGGAACAGGTGGTTGCGCTGGTTCGAAATCACCTGCGCTTCATGGATTTTCCTCGCATGCGCAGTTCAACCCAATTACGCTTCCTGCGCCTGCCCGGCTTTGCCGAGCACCTCGAGTTGCATCGCCTGGACTGTCTTGCGAGCCACGGCGATCTGAGCACTTATGAGATGGCCAGGCGTATTCTCGAGGAAACCCCGCCGGAGAAAGTCCGCCCCACACCTCTTCTGAGGGGCGACGACCTGATCGCTCGAGGATACTTACCCGGTCCGATTTTTAAGGAAATCCTTCAGGCCGTGGAAGATGCGCAGTTAGAGGGCAGCATACACACCTCCACCGAGGCTCTAAGCCTGGTGGTTGAGCGATTTCCCCCGGCTGCTTCTAGGTAGCGTCCTGCCCCGCCCGGCATTTTCCAATGGGCAGGGGTGGCGCAGACATTGAAGTCAATCTCTGCGCCACCCTCCACAATACCGGTCGTGGTCAAGAATTACATGGGACACCACACTAGTGCGCAGAATAAAACGCAAAGAGGTAAACCACACCTCCCAGGACAACGAACGCCGCTAAGAAAAGGCCAATCTTCTCAAGCAGCACTTTCCGGTCCCGGGGCTCCGCTTTTTCCTCGTTAACCATCTCGAACATGTCGGCCTCCTTACTGCGTCTCGGCACGACCGCTACGTCGAGGCGAACCTGTGAAGAGGTTGAACAAGGCCGCACTGATCGGTCTCCGGAGGGGATCAAGAAGGTCGTCAGGTGTGAACGCGGGTCGATGCACCGCGTCCCGAACTGACCGACACTGCGGCGCGACCGAATCACTCGTCTTACTTCCGGGGGGAATTGTAGCACAGGCCGGAAGCTTTTTCACTGCGTCTAAATAATATTCTGCTATGATCGCAGACTCGCAGGGGCGGTTCGCGATCCGCCACGACGAGTAGACCCATGTTGGTAAGCGCGCATCGAAGTAACATAACGTCATTGGGGAGCAAGGCGGGGTGGCTAATGAACCGCCCACCCGACGAGGAGGATTCATGAATATGAAACTGAGTACGAAGTTACTGACTTTGCTCGGTCTCGTGGCCTTAATGCTAGTGGCTTTGCCCGCCGAGGCCCCGGCACAGGACTTGGTGAAGGAAGCGCTGAATGGGTTTCCCACCAGGACGGTCCGCCTGGAGTTTTCGAACCCCGCCAAACTGCGCGCCCTCCCCACTTACTCCAGCCTGCGCCAACGATACATCGGGCCTAGGCTGCGCAAGCTGGTTGACGAGTTGGGGCAACTGGGCATTCGCGAGACGGACATCTCAGGCCTGGTCATAGGATGGCAGCCCGGCGGCGCGGAAGTGGCGTTGTACGGCTTCGCCACGGGCAACTTCAGCCCGCGGGCGATTGCGGAAAGCGCCCAGGAGCGCAATATGGCGCCCAATGCCATTGCCGGCAAACAAGCCTACTGCCTCGAGGCGGGAATAACGGGAACCTGCGTGGTGGCGCTTCAGGATTCACTCGGAGCGTTCGGTTCGCTTACGGCGCTTACGGCCATGCTGGAAGCGCGCGGCGGCCAGGTTCCCGCAGTCGGCTCCGACAGCCGAATGGCGGGCCTGGTGGATCGCGCTGATAAAGACGCGCCCATCTGGGGTGTAGCAGTGGGTCCTGCCATCTCGGACTGGTTTCGAGGGTGGATGCCGAATCAGGGGAGCTTGAAATTGGATTGGCAGAAAGTCTTTGCAGATGTCAACTCCCTGACCTACAGCGTGGCCGCCGCCGATAACGTCACCCTGGGCTTGAAGATGGATTGCAAGTCTTCGGAATCCGCCGCCGGCTTGCGGCAGGTCTTCGACGGGTTGAAGTTGGTCCAACAGATGGCGTGGGAAACCCAGAACCCGGGCAGGCCAAATCCCTTCCAGGCTATGAATGTGGGATTGCAGGGCGACCAGGTTTCTATGAGCCTCACCACCGGCTATTCCGAACTGGAGCTTGCCAGCGGCGCTAACAATTAAGCCGGGAACGCACCGCACGATGTCGCGTCACAGAGTCTTAACAAATTGACTGATACGAGCACCCCCTCACCCGCCCTCGTACTTCGGGCACCCTCTCCCTCAAGCGGGAGAGGGCCTAAAACTGCCCATGCCGCCGGCCCCGCCCCTTTGCAGTTAAAACCGAACCCAAGGCATCCAGGTCGCACGACGAGGCTAGTCCGGAAGCCTCACCGCGACTCGGGAAGGGCGGGGCTGAAGCCCCGCCCTTCCGCACTTCGCCAAACGGGGCGAGAAATGCGGCCGAGTACAATGAGAAGCAGTCAGCGAGATAGGCAATGGACTTGTGTCCTTTTTCCACGTTTGCTCTGGGTGGTTGCGGGGCTGGCCTTGGGCGCGGCTCTTTTTCTTTTCGGTTCGAGGGCCGACGCGCAGGATACCAAGTTGCCGCCGACGGAAAGGGGGCAAGCAGCCGTAGCGCCAGGCGACCAGGTTATCAAAGTGCAGGCTCCCTCGGTCGTCGTGGACGTCATCGTCACCGACAAGAGGGGCCGGCCGGTGCGCGGTCTTACAGCCGCCGATTTCGCGGTCTACGAGAACAACCGGCTGCAAAAAATCGTGACCTTCGTTCCGCCGATCACCCCGTCGGCGGTTCGCGAAGCGCTCGCACCCAGCAACACTGACGTAGGGGCGGTTCGCGAACCGCCCCTACCCCCTCGGGAGCGCGAGGCTCGCGACCTCGCCAGCGTTCATTTCATCACGCTGGTTCTGGACTTTGGAGACCTGCAACCCGCGCATATCAAGCACGCCTGCGACGCGGCCTCCAAATACTTGCAGAAGGACGTCGCCCCGGACGATTTCATTGCGATTTACGGGATCGATCAAAGCTTGCATCTGGCGCTGGCATTCACGAAGGACAAGAAGCAGGCCCTGGTGGCTCTCGACCGCCTGAGCGGTCGAACTCCGGGCGGCCGGCTCACCACCCAGGCGCGTCTTGAGACGGAGCAGGAGATTCAGGACCTCAACCAGGAGATTTACGGTCTTGAGGCCTCTTCGACCTCGGGCGTCGGCGCGACTGCCGCGGCGCCGGGAAACGGTCCGGGCGGCGGGGGTACCGGGCAGGGCGCGCAGGCGGCGGAAGTCCAGATGGAGAAGATCGAAATGGCAACGCTGATGAAATTCCTGTGGAGCCAGTCGGCGCTTCAGGCCCGCGCCGTGCTGGTGGCGCTGCGGGCTCTTGCCCAGGCGTATCAGAGCCTTCCCGGGCGCAAGAACGTGGTGGTGTTCTCGGAGGGCTTTCTCCATTCGCCGGAGGTTGAGCCTGAAATGCAGGCCGTGGTAGACGCGGCGAATCGCGCCAACGTGGCCTTTTACGTCATCGATGCGGGCGGACTTGCCGCTGAGTATTACGACGCGTCGAATGCCAGCCCGCCCGACACCACGGGAATGCGCGAGTCGTTCCGCATGAGCAATTGGAGCGACTACGACCGCATATCCACAGGCCTCAGCAAATTCGACTGGGCCGCCCACATAGGAGGAATCGATTCGCGGCACGAAGACCTGGGACGCGTGGCCGTAGCCACAGGCGGGCTGATGATGAAGAATCAGAACGACCTGCTGGCGGGTCTGGAGAGCGTGGACCGCGACTTGCGCGAGTTCTACACCCTGGTTTACCAGCCCTCGGAGGTCAGCTACGACGGCTCCTTTCGCCCCCTCAAGGTGGAGGCGCTCGCGCCCGGCCTGCACGTGCGCTACAGGCAAGGTTACTGGGCTATCGCGGCGGGAGAGGAGATGATGATGACCCCGGCGGCGGCGCAGCTCGTGGCGGCCCTCGAGAATGGTTCGCTCCGTCCCGCGTTCGCCCCGGCCATGAACGCCGCGGCGCTTTTCGCTCCGGACGGGAAGCTTACCGCCCCCGTGCGCGTATCGCTGCCGGCCAGAATGGTTTCGCTCGAGCGCCAAGGCGACCATTACCGTGGCGGGGTGACGCTGGTGCTCGTGGCCCGCGATGCGAGCGGCCGGCCCGTCTCCGTGTACCAGCGTTTCCTGACCCTTGACCTCACTCACAAGCAGTGGGAGGAATTCCGCAAGAAGAACCTCGACATCAGCGCGCGGCTGTCATTGCCCGAACTGAAGCCCTTGACCGTCGAGGGCATACTTCAGTTACCCTCCGGAACTGTGGCTGAAGGTCACTGCGAGGTCCTGCCCTCGATCAGGACTCCGGCCCCGGACTCTCGCTCCGCGCCCGCCCCGAACCTGGACGCAGGGCCTGCGCTCACCAGTCTGCTGCTCTCGAATTCGATTGTCCCCGCGCAGGGTGTTGCCGATCCGGGAGACCCGCTGCGGGGAGAGAATTTTCAAATCGATCTTCCGCTTGCCCCTCGCTTCGCGACCAGCGATAAGCTCACCCTCTATTACGGCATTTTATGGGGGGACGCGACCAGTCTGGGCCGGCGGCTACGGGCTTCATACACGATCAAGTCCGTTACCGGCCCGAGCGCGCCGCAGCCTGCTGACGAGCTCACCATCCGCCCCCCTCAAAACCGCCTCCTGGTGCTCAAACAGTTTGATTTGAATCATCTTTCCCCGGGCAAATACACAATGGAAGTGACGGTCGCCGATGATTTCACCCACGGCTCAGCCACAACCAGCGCCGGCTTCAGCGTCGAGTAGCGGCGTTCTTCCTCGACGCTGTCATTCCGAGCGTAGCGAGGAATCTTGCCCTGCTTTGAAAATGCTTGTGCCGAAGGCACCTTGGAGTGCGGTAGCGCCAGCTACCGCCGTTCTCTCGAATTCCAGGGCGGCAGCTTCGCTGCCGCACTCCATGGCGCTCTGCGCATTTTCATGGTTTCCGGGCGCACGTCAGCGGACGGGCATGAGCGGCTGAGAGCCAGGTTAGTTCTTTGGCGAGGGACGCGCGGGCCAACGGCTGGGAGTGGAAGGCTCCGTCCGCGGCTGCACTCGGGCGAGCAGTTTCTGCGCGCAGTGCGCAAGGTCGCCCGGAGAGAAAATCGAGCAAACGGTTCCGTCCAGACGTTTGGTGAGACTGCTCAAGGCGTCCAGGGGTTGACTGAACATCAGGTGGCCGGGAAAGTACTCGAAGTAGAAGAAATGCGGATTGGCGGTCTCGCGCTCCTTGATCCGCTCGCGGGGAATGGCTGCGGAGTATCGCGAGCGGGGCCCAAGTATGATGACGGCATCTGCCGGATCTTGTGCAATCAATTCCTGATTAGCGTAATTCAACAACAGATCGAGCCCGCCTTGCTGCTGTTGCAGCACGCGGTAAGAGACCGTTCCCAGTTCCAGCGTGCGAAGCGACTCGGCGAGTTTGAGGAAACCCGCATCATCGAACTCATCTTTTCGGAACAGTTCTCGTTGCTGCTCGAGATTGAAGGCCCGCAGGCGTACCGTGTCACACGGGATCTGCTTCAGTAGAGTGGAAAGCGAACCCAGCAGGAAGGCGCGATCCCAGGCGCGCAGGGCCGGCGTGCGGGGGTTCAGGGGCTCGGCATCCAGCAGCACCGTCAGGCGTAGGCCTCTACCGCTCTTATCCATTGCGATGGGCCACGGGCGAGCTCCCATAGGGATGACGGACCCGGGAGCGACGGCCGATTCGACAGCCCGCTTGTTCCCGGCGTGGCCCACCCGCGCGAGCCAGCGCTTGCGCGACGTGCTGGCCGTTTGTTGGTCCATGACCAGCACTTCCACTTGATAAAGTCCCTCCCCTACTGCCAATCCTCCGCTCATCTCGAAGTCCTGTTTCATTTGGCGGGACCTGGTCACAACCGTCGCTTCCGGCAATCGGTAGTTCTCGCCGAACAGAAGGGACCGGCCGCCTTGCGGAGTAATTTGGGCGAAGACGAAGATGTCGGTTGCGCGCCCTTCGAATGAGGAGAGTGGGCAACTGATGATGTAGCCCAGATCGAAGCGAAACGCGAAGTCGAGCGTGGGCTTCTGCGGCTGGATTGAACAATGCAGAGAGACAGGAGAACGTCCAAGGTCGAAAATGCGTGCAACCCGTTCCGCATCGGCAGCGCTCAACGGCTCTTGCCCTTTGATTGGCGCGCCGGCCAGCAGCCAGATTGATAGGCTGGCCAGGAGCAGGCGGCTTTTGACTGGAACGGAATCCATAAGAAGCGGAGTATCCGTTTTGACTCCGACACAAGGCAGGTATATACCCTCCCGGCGAAGGCGTCAACTCGGAGGTTGGTCGTGTCCTGGTTTCAGCGTAGAGCTGGCCTTTAGGCCAGCATTTGCCGACCTACTCAGCGTTACATAATATCGTGACGGACCAACCCCCTCACCTGGCGCTGCGCGCCACCCTCTCCCCCAAGGGGGCGAGGGAGTGATGTCACTTATTTGTGCAATCCTCAGTAAAGGTCGGCGCTACGTTCAAACCAGGGCAGTGGCCGGAAGTTGGGTGGGGCAGCGACAGCACGAAAGTACTATGGAAAGGAGGAATAAGTGGGCTTATACATGGGGGTGTGCCGGCGTACGGCCTAAGATATTGTGTAATACACGGTAGATAATGGCAAAAACACCCAAGAACTTTCCAAGGATCCCCGCAAAACCCCCCGAATACATGTTGACAGGGCGCGAGCCCGAGGCGTATTTGCATAGACCCGGGAGAGTGGAATTTCCCCTTTGCCTGAGAGGCCCGTCTTCCGAAGCCACCACAAACAGAACTTAAATTGCGGGGTTTTAGCGTATGGCAGAAGTCAGAGAAGTAATGGACATTCGGGAAGCGTCGGAGTACTTGGGGGTCTCCCGTGAAACGCTCTACAAGTACGTTTTTGATGAGAGGATCCCTGCCTTTAAGCTAGGCAATCGCTGGAAGTTCAAGAAGACGCTTCTGGACCGCTGGATGGAGGTGGAGAGTACACAATCCAATCGTCGTTCGACGCGGAGGAAAGGTTTTACCAATCAGTAGGGAGCTAAACAGATGTTTGGGATGGGGAAATCGAAGGGCTTGATCGGGTTGGATATTGGTTCGAGCGCCGTCAAGGCCGTGGAGCTCAAGAAACATGGAGATTCCTACGAACTGGTCAACTTCGGCCTGGAACTGCTGGGACAGGACACTGTGGTGGACGGCGCGATCATGGATGCCCTCACGGTTTCTGCCGCCATCGAAAGGATCTTCGAAGGCAACAAAATTAAAACTCGCAACGTGGCCACTTCGGTTTCCGGGCACGCCGTGATCGTGAAGAGAATCACGGTCAATGCTGCGAGCGACGAGGACCTCGGTGAGGTCATGCCCTACGAGGCCCAGCAGCACATTCCGTTTGACATTTCCGATGTGAACCTGAGCTACCAGCCGCTGGGGGATTCTTCCTCGGGTGAGGGAACGGACGTCATGCTGGTGGCGGCGAAACGGGAGAAGATCCTCAACCACACGAATGTGCTGAACCAGGCGAATAAGACGCCCTTTGTGGTGGACTACGACGGCTTTGCTGTCTTCAACGCCTTCGGAGCGAACTACGAAGTTCCTCCGGATATGATCGTGGCTCTGCTCAACATCGGCGCCAGCATTACCAACATTGTGGTGGGACGAGGAGAGTCCCCCTTGTTTGCGCGGGATGTCTCGGTCGGGGGCAACCAGTATACGGACATTTTGCAAAAAGAACTCGACCTGAATTACGAAGATGCGGAAAAGCTGAAGCAGGGTCAGCAAGTGGGTGGCATAACGCCCGAACAGAAGATTCCACATCTTCGCTCTGTCACGGAGATTCTGATGCTCGAGGTTCAGAAGACCTTCGACTACTTCCGGCAGGCATCTTCAGCGGACAACACTCAGGCGATTTACCTGGCAGGCGGGACGGCCATGATCGATGGCTTGGTGGAGCAATTGAAGGAGGAATTCCGCGTGCCTGTGGAAATCATCGATCCTTTTCGAAGGGTGAAGGTGGATGCACGGAACTTCGACGAGGCTCTGCTGCAGGATATTGCTCCCAGTCTGTGCGTGGCGACAGGGCTGGCGCTGAGGAGCTTTGACTGACCATGTCCTTCATTAAGATCAACCTACTGGGGTTGGCGGCGCCGAAGCCAAAGGCTAAGCCTGTGGCGCCTGCCCAGAAGTCGATGCTGCAAGTGTGGATCTTCCTCGGCGCTCTGGTGGTGAGTTTTGGGATTGTGGGTCTGATGTACTTGATTTGGAACGGGTCGATAGACAAGCTGAATGTGGAACTCAAGAAACAGCAGGCGGAGCAGACGCGTCTGGTGGCCATCCGGCAAGAAAACGCCAGATACGAAGGCACACGTGCGCAGCTCGAGCTGCGCGTCAAAGCCGTCCAACTGCTTCAAACCAGCCGCGTGGGCCCGACAGAATTCATGGGCGTCCTGGGAAGTGTGGTGGCCAAAACTCCCACCGACCTCGTTTTTGCTTCCGTGACTAATGACGGCGGCCGCGTGGCCATCCAGGGGCAAGCGGGGTCTGCTAATTCGGTTGCAACCTTGCTGGCTTTGTTGAAAAGCTCCGGGTCTTTCGATGACGTGCAGCTCAGACAATTCTACGAAGACGACAAACAGGATTTCGTGAGCTACAAGTTCAGCCTGGACGGTTCGTATAAACCCCCTTCGGTGGCGACAACGCCCACCCAGGCTAGCTCCGGAGCCGCCACCCCTCAGCGGCCCGGAATGTAAGCGCAACGCGGGCGGTTCGCGAACCGCCCTCGAGCAATTGCGAAACGCGGTAGGGGCGGCTCGCGGGCCGCCCCTACGAGATTGCTAGATGGACCGCAGGCAGAGAGAGTACTAGCGCCATGGCGATGCCCAAGACGTTCGGTGAACTTCCGGTAGCTGTGCAGGGCGGGGTCTATGCTTTGATCGCGGTGGCTCTGGCGGGAGCGGTTTTCTATTTCCTGGTACTCCCCGTTCAGCAAACGCGGAATGCCCTGCTGGAGAAGACCGAAAAGCTCAAGGTGGAGAACCTGCGCAACCAGTCGATCGAACGAGAGCGGGCCGCGTACCTGAATCGAATTGCGGAGCTGGAGAAGCAGCTTGAGGCGCTAAGGTCCATTGTTCCGGAGGAACAGTCTACAGATGATTTCCTGAAGACGGTGTTCGCCGACGCCAAAGTTGCTGACGTGAATATTCGCACTTTCATGCCGCAGACTCTGGTGCAGAAGGATATTTACACTGAGATGCCTTTCAACCTCCGGCTCGATGGCACTTACTATGGGCTACTGGCGTTCTTCGATCACTTGGCGCGTGAACAGCGCATCGTAAGCGTCTCCGGTCTTGCTTTGGGCTCCCCGGCGGGGGGAGGCATGGGGTCATTCAAAGTTGGGGTGGGTGAAACGGTGGGGGCTAATTGCATTTTGACCGGCTACTTCAGCGCTGTTCCAAAAACGGCCCCGGCAACACCGAAGAGATAGGTGTAGCACAGGCACTCTTGCCTGTGCCCAGGGGCTACGGCCTCGGTCAGAACCAAGAAATGGGTAGGACGAGGACTATGTTTTACAGCAGACATCAGCCCAGGCGCGCGACCCTGACGGTTTCTGTGTCGATTCTGATGCTGGCATTAACGGGGATTTGCTCCGGGCAAACCCCGGCCGAGCGGACGCCCGCTGCCACGAGGCCCGTCCCCAAAACCACGCTCCCACCTCCCAAGGCCGGCGGCAGTATCTCGCCGCCCGGGGTAGCAGCTCAATCGAACGCCAAGGCTGGCGTGGCCGCTCCGGCGAAGGCCGTCATGCCGAAGACTCCGCCGCCGAAGACGCCTGCGCCGAGGACTCCGGCTACCACTATTATTCACGATCCGGCGTCGCCTGCGAAGTCAGGAGCGGCTTCTGCGGGAGGACAGGGCTTAGCGCCCCGGTCACCCAAGACGACGGCCCCAAGCGAGTCATCCACCGCGGCGGGACGAAGGGATCCATTCAAGGCCTGGGTGGCGTCGAGTTCGGCCGGTCGCTCGGCATCCGAGCTAGGACCGTTGCCCGCCGGCACACGCGGACTGGCGATATCCGGCCTGCGGCTCGAGGGAGTTGTGCGCCAGGCACCCGCCGACGATATGATCGCGGTAGTGACGAATTATACGAAACGTGCTTACTTCCTGAGAGTCAACGATGCCGTGTACAACGGTGTGGTTAGCAAGATCACTCCGGAAGCTATTTACTTTAAGGAGAACACACTCGACTCTCGGGGACGGGTGGTTACCCGCGAAGTGGAAGTCAAACTGGGTTCAGCTCCTGGAGAAGGAAGATGAGACGAATATTCACCCTTTGGCTGGCGACGACATGGTTGATGGTGGCAACGCCGCGCGCCCCTGAAAGCCGCCCACCCGAGGTTTCCGATCCGGGCGCAACCCCGTCAGTTGCTCTCGCCAAGACGCCAAAGAAGCCGGCGGTTTCTGAGGTCTTAGTTACACCCAAGCCTGCAGGGGACGTCACGATTGATGTGGCCATGACTAAGCCCGCGACATTCCAAGTCTACCGATTTGACAATCCCGACCGGCTGGTGGTGGACGTCGAGGGGATGACAAACGCGGTTCGACAGCAACTTATTCCTGTGACTTCCCCAATTGTGATGGACGTGCGGGTGAGCCAGTACCGGGCGGAGGACCCGGAGGTGGTCCGCATTGTGGCTGATCTCGCGGGCAACCCTTCCTTCGAAGCTCAGTCGTCGGAGGGTGGTATACGCCTCGACGTGAAGCCGCGCCTCACGGCCAACACTCCGGTGGCTTCCGCGGCGGGGTCGACGCACGAGACTGGCGTCAGCAGTGCGACGCCTCCGAAAGCGGAGTCAACCCCGGGAGCATCCGCCTCGCCTGTGGCTGCACTAAAGGCTGCATTGAAGCAAGAGGCGGCTGAGAATCGTACGACCGCACCTGTAGCGACCGCGCACGAGAAGGCTCTGAGACCTGTGGCCACCTCAGCGACGGCAGTAACACAGAGCGCTTCCGCCTCCCACATGGCAACTGCTTCGGAATCACCAGCCCTTGAAATGGCTGCTAAGCGTGATGAGCCGGGGCCTGGCTACAACGCTTTAATCCCTGTTTCGGAGAGCCGCAGGGACGTTGCTGCGGCGCCCCGCCAGACACTTCAGAGTCCCACGCCGGAGGCTCTTAAGGCAGCCAAAGCTGCACAAGTGTTGAGCGCGCGAAACACCTCCAACCCACCTGCATATCCGGGCGCCGCTCCGGAAGCGCCTGCGCCGGCTGGTGGGGAGACTCCGGCTTACACTGGTGAACAGATTTCACTCAACCTGAAGGACGTCGACCTGAAGGATTTCTTCCGCCTCATTCACGAGATCAGCGGGCTGAATATACTTGTAGATCCCAATGTGTCGGGGTCTGTCACCATGGTGCTGGACAACGTGCCCTGGGACCAGGCACTCGAGGTCGTTCTCAAAGACAATGGATTGGGCAAGGTTCTGGAAGGAAATATCCTCCGCATCGCCAGACTTGACACTCTTATGTCGGAGCAGGAGACGGTAAATAAGTTGGCTGCCGAGCGGCTGAGGGCGGCGCCGCTAGTGACGATTTTTCGGCCGGTGAATTATGCCAACGCCACTGATGTCATGACTCTCTTCAGGACTTGGTCCGGCAACGGGGTGGGAAGAACCGGGAACGAGTCGAGCGCAGGGCCGCTTACGTCGCGCGGGACTGTGCTTGTGGATAAGCGGACCAATACGCTGATTATTTCCGACGTGGCCGCGCAGATTCCCAAGATCGAGGAGGCAATCACCAAACTGGATACCAAGACCAAGCAAGTGGCCATCGAGGCCAGGATTGTTCTGGCCTCCTCGACCTTTCAAAGGACCTTGGGCGCCGCCTTGCTGGGAACGGCCGCGAATACTTCAGGTTCTACCAGTGGCGCCGCACAGACGGGGACGGCATCCAGCATAACCCCCCCGACCCCGGGAACGCCTACGTATACCATTCCGGCCAACGCTGGTACAGGCTTCGGCGTGGTGGCGATTACCAACTTCTCACAGCGTTACCTGATTGACGCGGTGATTTCGGCGGCGGAGATTCGCAGTCAAGCAAAGACTATCTCGCGGCCGAGCATCATCACCCAGAACAACGCTCAGGGGATGGTTCAGCAAGGCACACAGCTTCCGGTTCAAACCAGTATCAACAACACCATTTCGGTCCAATATGTGGACGCGACGCTCAAGCTCACTGCCCTGCCGCAGATCACCGACGACGGCCACATCTTCCTGAAGCTTGAAGTGCAAAACGCCAGTCCGGGCAACATCGTTACCGATGCAGCAGTGAGCATTAATATGCAGCAAGCCACCACTCAGGTGCTGGTTCCGGACGGAGGGACAGTGGTGTTCGGCGGAGTCACGGTGACCCAACGCCAGAACTCCGTCACCCAGATACCGCTGCTTGGAAACATTCCCCTCCTCGGGAATCTCTTCAAGACAACGAATGTCCAGGACTCGGACCAGGAGTTGCTCTTCTTTGTTTCTCCCAGGATCCTGGGGACCAGCTAGTGTCCTGAGTCAGAAGTTCGTTGGAGGAATCAGCCCGTCGGCTGACGGGCGCCAGCGTATAGCCCACCGCGTAAGAAGGTGTGAAAAAATCGTCTGTCATGCTGAGCGAAGCGAAGCATCTGCATTTTATCTCTTTGAAAACAAACAAATGCAGATTCCTCGCTTCGCTCGGAATGACAGGTCGTGGCGATTTTTTCACAGCTTCTAAGCCGTGGGTCGCGAGATCCAGCCGTCCCCCGTCCCCCATAGGCGCTACAATAGGCTCGATCGGGTTCCGGAGCCCGCCGGGGCGGGGGCAAGAATGTGGCCCACGGCGACAGCCGTGGGGAGAAAGCAGCGCTGATGCGTCTGAAAAGCCCCGGGAGGGGTGACAGAGCTGTTTTGATAATCGCTGATCTTCTGCCGCCACTACGTGGCTCAGCGTGCTCTCTGTGTGCCGTGATCCCACGCCTGGCGCCGTGGGCCACATTCTCGCGCCGCTGATGCGGCTTGGCGTGGGGCGACGGGCTTATTCTAGCGCGTATGCCCCAGTCCCCTCTCCCGCCAGGCAGGAGAGGGGTGCCGAAGGCGGGGTGAGCGCCATCTAACTCAGGGCTTAGAACCTGTGAAAAAATCGACGCCTGTCATCCAGCAGGGGCAGCCCCCGCGGCTGTCAATGCTCAGGATGACACGTTCCGAGTTTCTTCGCACCTTCTTACGCCCTAGGCCTGGGCTACTCTATGCCGCCCCTGCGGGGCTGCGAAAAACCGGCGCGCATGCGAAGGACTTTCTTAATGAAATCCTGACTCAGGACATTCGAAGGTAAGCACGGCCTTCGCGTCCTCCCAAGCTACCGCGAAGGGCAGCTCCAGAGCGCGGAGAGATCAGGCAAGCCGGAATCAGGTTGCAAGGGGCAGGCAGGTCGTCCTACTCGAGGACGAGGGGGGCGTTGCCTTACCCTGGCATTGGCACTCTTCCATGAACAACACACACGCTAAAAGGCAAGGCGCTCTCCGAGGGGCGCTGGAGGAACATCGGCTCCCATTCCTGCTGGTCACGAATCTGACCAACATCGCTTACTTGACAGGCTTTCGAGGGACCGCGGGAATCGCACTTTGCGGCTCTCAGGAGGGAATCCTCTGGGTGGACCCGCGCTACACGCTCGAGGCCCGCGAAGAAGCCAGGGGGGTGGAAGTAATCGAGGTGAGGGAAGGCCTCCACAAGGCAGTAGCGTCGTGGCTGGAGGCGCAGAGAGTTCGCCGGGTCGGCTACGAGCCGGCGCACCTGAGTTGCGCTGACTTTTCACGGCTCGAGAAGGATGCCGGACGGCGCGTCAAGTTCCTGCCGGCGCCAGGGTTGGTAGAGAACCTCCGTGCCATAAAGGACGAGGAAGAACTGGCGAGAATTCGCGACGCCGGGAGAATAACCGCTGAGGTGTTTGAAAAAGTACTGGCGATAGTCCGGCCGGGAGTCAGCGAATGCGACTTGGCCACTGAGATTGAGTATCTGATGCGCAAGCGCGGTGCGCGGGGTACGGCGTTTGAGACCATCGTCGCCTCCGGCCCCCGCGGCGCGCTTCCCCACGCGCGTCCCTCGCGCAAGTTGTTGAGGGAAAATGAATTGGTTATCTTTGACCTCGGTGCTATACTTGGCAACTACGCTGCTGACATGACCCGAACCGTGCACCTGGGGACGCCATCCCGGCGCGTGCGGCGAGTTTTCGACGCTGTGGCAGAGGCTCAGGCGAAAGCTGTCAGGTCAGCGCTGCCGGGAGTCCGTGCCGGTGAAGTCGACGCTGTGGCAAGGAGAACCCTGGCGGCACACGGGTTGGCGCGGTTCTTTACTCACAGCACCGGACATGGCGTAGGCCTGGAAACCCACGAAATGCCCCGGCTGGGACGGGGTGAGAAGACCCGCCTTCAAACCGGCCACGTGGTGACCGTGGAGCCTGGCGTTTATTTGGAAGGGTGGGGTGGACTTCGCATCGAGGATACCATTTCAGTAGGGCCTGATGGTCCGGAAGTGTTGACCCCAGCCCCAAAAGACCGCTGGATTATCGCGTAGCAGGGACGGTTCGCGAACCGCCCCACTGAACGGTTCGGAGAATGAGGAAAATGGCTGGGAAGAAACCGACGCACGGCGTCGAAGGAAGCGACAAGATTTGGGGACTCGAAGAAATTGAGCAGCTCATCGATCTGCTGATTGAGCGCCAGGTAACCGAGTTTGAATTAGAGCAGAACGGCGCAAAGATTCGCGTCAAACGTGGGAACTACCTGCCTTCGAACGAGGGCGCCCAAGAAGCTTATGCCCCGGACGCTGCGGCGCCTCCGCCCACGCCGTTATCTGCTGCGCACGCCTCTCCGCCGAGCGCGCCACCTCCAGTGGAAGAGTCCCTCGCTGCCGAAACACCCGCAGAATCCGCCGAGGATTTGTACGTCATGAAGTCTCCCATCGTGGGCACATTTTACGCCGCCCCGTCGCCGAATGCTCCGCCCTTCGTCAATGTCGGTGACACCGTGCAGTTGGGCCAGGTGCTCTGCATCATCGAAGCTATGAAGCTCATGAATGAACTGGAAGCGGAAGTGGCTGGAGAAATCGTTCGCACTTACGTGGAGTCGGGTCAACCTGTGGAATACGGGCAGTCCCTGTTTGCGATCAAGCCCTCGCGCGGGAAATGACAGAAACCGGAAACTGAAAGATGGAAACTGGAAAAAAGAAATTGGAAAATAGATACCGGCAGATGTGACCAGGCGCGTCGACTATGAACCAGCAGTTGGTCCTTCCATTTTCCATTTTCCAGTTTCGATTTTCCAGCTTCGAATTTCCGTATGTTCAAGAAGATTCTGATTGCCAATCGCGGTGAAATCGCCCTGCGAGTGATTTGCGCTTGCAAGGAGCTGGGCATTGACACGGTAGCCGTTTATTCCGAAGCCGACCGCTACTCGCTCCACGTGCGCTTTGCAGATGAGGCGGTGTGCATCGGCCCGCCGCGTAGCGCGGACAGCTACCTGAATGTGGCGAGCATCATTTCGGCTGCGGAAATCACCGGCGCCGAGGCTATTCATCCAGGGTACGGGTTCCTGGCGGAGAGCGCCTACTTCGCCGAGGTTTGCGAGGCTTCCAACCTGACTTTCATCGGTCCGCGTCCAGACGTCATGCGGATGATGGGGGACAAAAACCAGGCGCGCCGGGCCATGGCGGAGTTGGGCCTGCCGGTCCTACCCGGTTCCGACGTGATCCAATCGGAGGCGATGGCGCTGGAAGCAGCCGAGCGCGCAGGATATCCGGTCATGGTGAAGGCGGCGGCTGGGGGAGGCGGGCGAGGAATGCGTGTTGTCCGGACACCCAACGAACTTCCACACGCAATTCAAGCGGCTCAGAATGAGGCGGCAGCATCGTTTGGGACTCCGGATGTTTACTTGGAGAAGCACATTGAATCGCCTCGCCATATCGAGTTTCAGGTGATGGGAGACCAGTACGGCAAGGTGGTGCATTTCGGTGAACGGGAGTGCACCATCCAGCGCCGCCACCAAAAGTTGGTGGAGGAATCTCCTTCCACCCAAATTGACCAGGAAATGCGGGAACGCGTAGGGTTGCAAGTCGTTGAGGCCCTGCAGAAGATTGGTTACACGAGTGCCGGCACAGTCGAATTCTTGATGGACGAGAATCGCAACCTCCAGTTCATGGAAATGAACACCCGCATTCAGGTCGAACACGCGGTCACTGAGATGGTGACGGCAGTCGACTTGGTTAAACTGCAGATCAACATTGCGGCAGGTGGTCATCTGAATTTCGGAGGGAAAGCGATAGGGTTGCAGGGGCATGCTATTGAGTGCAGGATTTGCGCTGAGAACCCTGAAACCTTCGCTCCTTCCGCCGGAAAGGTCACGGCCTTCCACGCCCCCGGCGGCACCGGCGTGCGCGTGGATACTGCCGCGTACGCCGAGTCCGTTATCCCTCCCTATTACGATTCTCTGATTGCCAAACTGGTGGTGTGCGGCAATGACCGCGCAGAGGCCATAACCCGCATGGCCCGGGCTCTCGAGATGTTCATTATCGAAGGCGTTGCCACTGGCATTCCCGTACACCAGAAGATAATGGCTGATCCGGATTTTCGCTCAGGGGAGTTTGACACGCACTTCCTGCGACGCTTCATCAAGAACAGCGATGATATCATTTAATGTTCGGGGGTAGGGCAAGCCCTGCCTTTGCAACTTATCGGCGGACGGTGCGCCGTCCCGAGCGTGGTTGCGTGCCGTTTCGTTATTGCCTATGGGTGTCTCAATTCCACGCCTTTACGCCATAATCGACCCGGCAAGGCTGGGCGGCCGGTCGCCGCGAGCGGCCGCGAAGGAGCTCATTTCGGCGGGTGTGCGGTTGATACAATTGCGTGATAAGCACGCTTCCTCCCGGCAATTCTACGAGACTTGCGCGGAATTGCGGGGATTCCTTCACGACGCCGGGTGCTCCCTGATTGTCAACGATCGCGCCGATGTAGCGCGGGCGGCGCATGCGGACGGAGTTCACTTGGGGCAGACGGACTTGCCTGTCGAGATGGCGCGCCGGGTTCTTGCCACCGGCCAGTGCATAGGAACTTCCACTCACTCGCTGGAACAAGTCGCGGAAGCGGACGCTACCACGGCGGATTACATTGCGATTGGTCCGATCTTCCCTACTACCAGCAAGGAAAACCCTGACCCGGTAGTTGGGCTCGAGGGGTTGCGGCAGGCGCGGCGCGCTACGGGCAAGCCCTTGGTGGCGATCGGCGGCATCAACTTCGAGAACGCTCGCGAGGTGCTTGCCACCGGGGCAGATTCAGTGGCGGTGATCGGCGGCCTTCTGGATGCGCCGGACCTCGAAGAACGGGCGCGTGAGTTCCTCGCTCTATTGGACATAATCGAGTGATATGCCTCTGTGTACTTTGTGATCTCTGTGGTTAATAGCTTTTACCACAGAGATCACAGAGAGAAAAGGTCGAAAGCGGGTGGGCGAAAGAGAGCGACTGAATAAGATCACGGAAATGATCATAGGGGGCGCAATCCAAGTGCACCGTGTGCTCGGTCCAGGCTTACTTGAGTCGGCTTACGAAGCTTGCTTGGCCTTCGAGTTGAAGAAGCGAGGGCTGGGAACAGAAGAACAAAAGCCCTTGCCTCTTGTGTACGACCAAGTCAAGCTGGAATGCGGGTACCGTATCCATCTGTTAGTGGAGCGCGCAGTGGTGGTCGAAGTCAAGTCGATTGATGCTCTGGCTCCAATTCATGAGGCGCAGGTGATCTCGTATCTGAAGCTGTCCGGATGCAGAGTTGGGCTGCTCATCAATTTCAACGTGCTGCAACTGAAGCAGGGCATTCGCCGTTTCGTCAATGGTTCGTTTTAGGACGAACCAAAGAAGGGTTCACCACAGAGGACACAGAGATCACGGAGAAGCGGGGCAGGAAGACACGCGCGTCAACCACGCGCAATCGAGAGCCCTGAATCTTCAGAGGGGAGAGGTTCAGTATTCTTCTCTGCGAACTCTGTGAACTCTGTGGTGGAATCTTTTTGGTTTTCCGGATTAGCATGGCAACTTCCGCCTCGCTCAACTCGACTTCCCACACGGCTTCTTCGGAACTGGTCAAAGGCCTACGCCTTTACGATTGCACCACCATCGTCATGGGCTCGATGATCGGCTCGGGGATCTTCATAGTGGCCGCTGACATCGCGCGCGAAGTGCAGTCACCGGGCCTTCTTCTGCTCTGTTGGGTGGTCAGCGGTGTAATGACCGTCGCGGCGGCAGTGACCTACGGCGAATTGGCAGGCATGATGCCTACGGCCGGCGGGCAGTACATCTACTTGCGTGAGGCATTCGGGCCGCTTTTCGGATTTCTTTACGGCTGGACCCTTTTCTTGGTAATCCAGACGGGGACGATGGCTGCCGTGGCGGTGGCCTTCGGGAAGTTCCTGGGAGTTCTGGTGCCCTGGGTATCAACCCAGAATCTCCTCATCAATTTCGGGCGGGTTGAGGTCCTTCATCAAGCGGTTTCGTTGACGCTCTCCTCGCAGCAACTGGTGGCGGTTCTGGCGTTGGTTTTTCTTAGCGTCCTGAACGTATTCGGACTGCGGCTCGGGGCATGGGTGCAGAACGTTTTTACGACGATCAAGGTTGCTACGCTCGTGGGGTTGGTGGCGTTGGGAGTCTGGTGGTGGAATCTTCACCCGGCCGCGGTTATCCACCAGGAGAAATACTGGAGCGGCGCGCATTGGAATTTGGCAACTTTGACCATCCTATCGGTGGCTTTGGTGGGTCCGCTCTTTTCCTCCGACGCCTGGAACAACGTCACGTTTACGGGCAGCGAGATTGTCAATCCCCGGCGTAACCTGCCACTAGCGCTGTTTGTGGGCACCATCACCATTTGTTCTCTTTACGTGGCGTGTAACTGGATCTATCTTCGCGTCCTGCCTTTCACCGGTATCCAGCACGCGGCAGAAGATAGGGTTGCGACGGCGGCGGCGCAGGTGATGCTGGGAGGCAAGGGCGCCACCTTAATGGCTGCAGCGATCATGATCTCGACCTTCGGATGTATGAACGGTCTGATCCTTACCGGCGCCCGCGTCTACTATGCCATGGCGAAGGATGGCCTGTTTTTCCCCTCCGTGGCTAAAGTGCACCCAAAACATCACACCCCGGCAGTTTCCCTTGGTGTGCAGGGAGTGTGGGCTGCACTCTTGACCTTGAGCGGGACGTACAACGAATTGTTAGATTACGTGATTTTCGCCGTGGTTTTGTTCTATGCTTTGACTCTGGCGGGCGTCTTTCAGCTTCGGCGGACTCGCCCCCTCGCGCCGCGGCCATACCGGGCCTGGGGCTATCCCGTGGTTCCGGCGATCTATATCGCCTTTGCTGCGTTTGTCGAGTGGGCGCTGCTCACCCACAAGCCCGGACGCAGCCTTGCGGGCCTGAGCATCGTGGCGCTGGGTGTGCCTGTCTATTTCCTCTGGCGCAGAAGAGCGGGATTCAGGAGTCAGGAGTCAGGATCCAGGATTCAGGATACAGGAGTCAGAAGCTAGGAGTGAGAAGTTTTACGGAGACGAAATGCAAAGTATTTGGAGAAAGAAGAGCATCGACGAGTTGAGACGAGAGGCAGTGGAGTCTGAGCATGGTTTGCGCCGCGCCCTGGGGCCCCTTAACCTGCTGACTCTCGGCATCGGCGCGATCATCGGTGCAGGGATCTTCGTAATTACCGGGCAGGCTGCGGCGCAGTTTGCCGGTCCGGCGATTCTGCTCTCGTTCATCCTGGCGGGAATCGCTTGCGCCTTCGCCGGCCTGTGTTATGCCGAGTTCGCTTCCATGATCCCGATCGCGGGCAGCGCGTATACCTACTCCTATGCCACGCTGGGAGAGTTGGTGGCGTGGATCATCGGTTGGGACTTGATTCTCGAGTATGCTTTTGGGGCCGCCACGGTCGCGGTGGGCTGGAGCGGGCACCTGCGCTCGTTTCTCAAGGATATCGGATGGGGACTGCCTCCCATACTGCATACCCATTTCATGCTCTTCGGCAGAAACATACATTTGACTTATGACTACATTGGCTTTTTGGTGATCGTGGCGATTTCCACGATCCTGGTGATCGGCATCAAAGAATCAGCCAACTTCACCACGGCGATTGTGATCCTCAAAGTTGCTGTTGTGTGTGTGTTCATCGCGCTGGCGAGCGCCTATCTTTTCGCCCACAAGGGGCATCCGAGTTACTGGCATCCGTTCATCCCGCCGAATACCGGAGAGCAGGGGCACTTCGGTTGGTCAGGCATCTTACGCGGTGCGGGGGTAGTGTTTTTTGCTTATATCGGTTTTGACGCGGTTTCCACGGCTGCTCAGGAAGCCAAGAATCCGAAGAAAGACATGCCCTTTGGCATTCTAGGGTCGCTGGTGATCTGCACCGTCCTCTATATCCTGGTCTCGGGACTTCTCACCCGCCTTGTGCCTTACACCCAACTCAACGTTCCCGATCCGGTCGTGGTGGGAATTCGCGCCACGGGGCAACAATGGGCGATATTCATGGTTGAGATTGGGGCCTTGGCGGGGTTGGCCACCGTGATGCTCGTGATGTTGCTGGGGCAATCGCGGGTGTTCTATTCAATGTCTCGCGACGGGCTGTTGTGGCCCTGGGCGAGCGCGATCCATCCGCGTTTTCGCACGCCTTACAAAAGTTCTATCGTTGCGGGCCTCTTCGTGGCGGTGCTGGCCACGCTGGTTCCGCTGAGCGTATTGGATGAAATGACCAGCGTCGGAACGCTGCTGGCGTTCATGCTGGTGAGTGCGGGAGTGTGGGTCCTGAGGAGGACGCATCCCGACTTGAGCCGTCCGTTCAGGACGCCGCTGGTGCCGCTGGTGCCAATCCTGTCAATCCTCTTCTCGGGTACTTTGATCATCGGTCTTTCCCCGATGACGCAACTGCGCCTGGTGGTGTGGCTGGTGATCGGGCTCGTGATTTACTTCAGCTACGGGCGGCGCCACAGCGCGCTCGAAAACCAGACAGTTCCTAAAGAAAGCTCGCCGGTCCATTCCTGATGTTAAACGCACTGCTTAAAGCTCTCCTGCGAGAATATCGCACGCACCGAATGGCCCGTTTCACCGTCTGGGTGTTAGCTTACGGTGCTGTCCTGTTAAGTGTGGCGCGGCTTTTCGGTGGCGTTCCGTTGGTGCTCTGGATCCTGTTCGGGCTGGTGGCCGCCGTTTGTGGGTTGTACTACCTGGGCCGGCTCGTGGCGTTAATCCGGCCGTGGCGCCTTCGCCGCAGGTTGATCGTTGCTTATGTGTTTATCGCCATTGTCCCCATCCTCCTCATCGTGCTGCTGGTGGGGCTGGGCATCTTCATAGTTGGTGGTCAGTTCGCGGCGCTTCTCGTAACCTCGGACATGCGCGGGCGCCTCAGCGTGCTTCAGCAGCTCAATCGTGCCGTGGCTCACGAGGTGAGCTTGAATAGCTCCGCAAAGCCGGCCCAGGTTTTCGATCGACTCCAGAGTTTCTATGTAAACGAACTCAAGGAACATGCAGCCAACTACCCCGGGCTCGAAATAACGCTGCGGATTGAATCGCAAGACAGGGCGTTTCGCTTGCAGGGAGCCAAGATCCAATCCCCTTTGACGACTCCCTCCTGGTTCGATGAGGAGGAGTTCTCAGGGATTGTGACGGACAGGGGCCAACTTGCCTTACGTTCCATCGCGCGTGTGCCTACGGCAGCAGGAAAGCTGGTAGCCATTCTTTCCGAACCTTTCACCCCCGAGTTGCTTGACATGGCGGGCGAGGGCATCGGGCCTGTAGGTATCATGACCACGCGGTCTCCACATGCCGAGGCACTGCCGCTGAATTCCAGGATGCAAGCTCAGCTCGAAACCGCCCAGGGGTCCTTTTACCAATTAGCCAGCCTCTACTCAAAAAGAACAAAGCTCCCGGAACCGTCCAATCTCTTCGATTTCACGGTGGTTGGCGCGTCGTCGCTTGATCCCGTATCCTGGCAAGGCGAAACGAAACAGAAACTGGCAGCAGCCGCCGTCGTCTACGTGAGCTCAAGGGTTATGGCCCTCAACCGGCGCCTGCTGGAAACGCAGGGAGAATATTCCGACGTCTACGTCATGCTGTTCAAAGTCGTCGCCCTGATTCTCCTCATCATTGAAGGCATCGCTCTCCTCATCGGCGTGCGCTTGACGCGTTCCATCACGCACGCCGTGGACCATCTTTATGAAGCTACGGAGCAAGTGAAGAAGGGTGATTTTTCTTACCGCATCGGCGTTCCTTCCCATGATCAGTTGAGCGCGCTAGGCGAAGCTTTCGACAGCATGACCGCTTCGGTGGAGCGCCTGCTGCGTGAGTCCGAAGAGAAGTTGCGTATGCAGAGCGAGCTTGAGATCGCGCGTGAGGTTCAGACGCAGTTATTTCCCCGCTCGGCGCCGGATGTTCCCGGCTTGGCGCTCTATGGGGTTTGCAAGGCGGCGCGCACCGTCAGCGGCGATTATTACGACTTCGTCAATTTAGACGGGAACAGGGTTTGCCTGGTCCTCGGGGATGTCAGCGGCAAGGGGATTTCAGCAGCCCTGCTGATGGCCGCCATCCAGTCGGCTCTGCGCGCCCAGTTCTACGATGGCCTCGCGCCCTCTCGAGGCCCGAAGGCGGGGGCTCTTTCGACGGCGGAGGTGGTGAGCAGGCTGAACGTCCAGCTTTATGAGAGCACGCCGCGGGAAAAATACGTGACCTTCTTTTTTGCGGTCTACGACCCTGCCACCCGCTCCCTGATGTACACCAATGCCGGTCACCTGCCTCCCGTGCTGCTCCGGCGCGGCGGGGTCGAGAGGCTTAATGTTGGGGGCACGGTGGTGGGCCTTTTCTCGCCCATGACCTACGAGCAGGCGGAGATTCAAATTCAGCCCGGCGACTTGCTTGTGGCGTTCACGGATGGAATCACCGAGCCGGAAAACAACTATGGCGAGGAGTTCGGGGAAGAACGAGTGCTGGAGGTGGTGCGGCGCGCCCGCTACGATTCGCCACAGACCCTCACGGAAGAAATCTATCGCAGTGTGAGCGATTGGACGGGCAGCCCGGAACTTCAGGATGATATGACGATGCTGATCGCAAAGGCCTCGGAGTGAGGCGGAGTCGAAGAGTCGAAAGTCGAGAGTCAAGAGTCGACAGTTAACAGTCAACAGTCAACAGTCAAGAGTGGAAGGTGCAACGATGCTTTGCTCTTTGGCGGGCGACTCTCGATTGTTGACTTCCACCTTTGGACTTTGAACTGTCGACTCTTGACTCTCGACTTTCGACTTCGTTAGACTGCATCAAGTAATCACAATTCAGGGAGCTTCTGTTTGTCTCTGCGGAATCGAGTAGCCTTAGTCACCGGCGCCTCGCGTGGCATCGGAAAAGAGATTGCGCTCACTCTGGGGCGCGCCGGAGTGCGTGTAGCGATCAGCTACCGAACGAATAAGATAGGCGCCCAAAAGGTAGCCGACGAATTGCGCAATATGGCAGGGGAAGGAGCGGTTTTCCCGACCGACGTTACAGATCCCAAGCGCGTGTCGGAATTGGTTGAGGCGATCGTGCGCCGATTTGGGGGCCTGGATATCCTGGTCAACAACGTGGGTGTCTTCGAATGGAAACCCCTTGTGGAATCGACTGTCGAGGAATGGCACTCCATTCTTGCCTCAAACCTCTACAGCGTCCTGTACACCACAAAGTTCTCGGTACCGATAATGCGGCAGCGGCGCTGGGGTCGAATCATCAACCTGGGGGCGGTGGGCGCGGAACGAGCTTTCGGGCAAGCTAAGATCTCCGCCTACTCGGCAGCCAAAGCCGGACTGGTCGCCTTTTCGCGTTCCGTGGCGCTTGAGGAGGCTCGTCACGGGATTACCGTGAACGTCGTTAACCCGCCGGTAATTGATGAAAAGGCATTATCACTCGAGGAAGCGGAGAAGTTAATCGATGCCAGGTTTCCAGTGGGCCGCCCCGCCACCGGCCGCGACATCGCAGAGGCCGTAAAATTCTTCGCTTCCGATGAGGCCGCCTTCATCACAGGGCAGGTCTTGAACGTAAGCGGAGGGTGGATGCTTTAGGGACTGTCCGTTGCCCGTGGTCCGTTGCCCGTGGCTGGGGTTGTCCACTCATTGTCGGCGCCACGGACCAAAGACTGTTGGCTACTGACAACGTACAACGGACCACGGACAACTGACAGAATGAAAATACTAACCGCCTCACAAATGCAACACATCGACCGGTTGAGCACCGAGCGCTACGGTGTGCCCAGCCTGACGCTGATGGAGAATGCCGGACGCACCGTGGTGGAGTTTCTTGCGGAGCGTTTTGCCGCGCTCGGACGGCAGCGGATCGCGATTCTCTGCGGTCGCGGAAACAATGGCGGTGACGGACTGGTAGTGGCCCGCATGTTGCGCGAACAAGGCCTGAGGCCAAGAGTTCTCTTGTTCGCGGATCCAGGGAAGGTGAGCGGCGATGCTGCGGTGAACCTTGGGCGACTGGCGAATTCCGCGATGCCCGAAGTGATCCAAACTATCGAAGCTTGGCAAACGATCAAGGCGAGCCTCGAAGGAACCACCTTGGTGGTCGACGCGCTTCTGGGGACGGGGCTTACAAAGCCGCTCGGAGGCATGCTGCTCGAAGTGGTCCGGGAGGTCAATGCGGCGTTGGCCTCCGCGCAGGTTGTGGCGGTGGACTTGCCTTCCGGCATCTCCGCGGACTCCGGTGAACTGATCGGAGAGTACGTGCGCGCAGACTTCTCCGTTACCTTCACTGCCCCAAAGCTCGGGCATGTCTTTCCGCCCGCATGTGAGTGTGTCGGGGAATGGGTCGTCGGGCAAATCGGAACGCCGCCAGAGGCCCTCGAAGGCGATCCGGACCTGTTACTGAATTTGGCCAGCCGCGAGGACTTTGCATGGCTGGTTCAGCCCCGCAAGCCGGACGCGCATAAAGGGAGTTACGGTCATGTGCTGATCCTGGCCGGGTCCGTCGGGAAGACAGGTGCGGCCGCTTTGGCAGCCAAGGCCGCCCTGCGTGCCGGCGCTGGCTTGGTGACCGTGGCCACTGCGGAAGGCGCATTACCGACCATCGCATCCCTGGGCATGGAATACATGACCGAGGCGCTGCCGCAAACAGAGGCCGGAACGATTTCGCTGCGCGCACTCGATTACGGAAGGCTGGAGAGGTTGATCGAAGGCAAGACGGTTCTCGCCATCGGGCCGGGGATTGGCAGTGTTCCTGAGACCGCTGAATTGGTTCGCACGCTGGTAAACAGTCGCCGTCTCCCCGTCGTCTTGGATGCTGACGGACTGAATGCCTTCGCCGGCTGCATGGATAAGTTTCAGTCCGGAGGAGACTTGGCGGACGCCATCTTGACACCGCACCCCGGTGAAATGGGCCGCTTGGCAGGCTTGAGCACGGCGGAAGTCCAGGCGCACCGCGTCGAGACCGCTCGCGAGTTTGCCCGGAAGCACCAGGTGAACCTTGTTTTGAAGGGGTTCCGGACACTCACGGCTGCTCCCAATGGGCAGATTTGGGTGAATCCAACCGGCAATCCCGGCATGGCCACCGGAGGCACCGGCGATGTTCTAACGGGCATGACGGCGGGGCTTGTGGCACAATATCGCAATAGGCCGATCAATGAGGTTGCAGCAGCCGCAGCCTTCCTGCACGGCTTGGCGGGCGATCTGGCGGCAAAAGAAATCGGGCAGGCTTCACTCATCGCAGGCGATCTGATCGATGCGTTGCCAGAGGCGTACATAGCTGTGAAGAGTGACGGAAGAGCAGTGAAGAGTGACAAGTGACGAGTGATGAGCCGGAAAAGCAGGTGTCAGGCGTCCGGTGTCACGTGCCAGGGAAAGGCAGGGACGAGCGGCTATTGATGAGTGAAGAGTCAACCAACAATCCTCAGTCTCCTGCTCGTCACTCGTCACTCGTCACTTGTCACTTTTTAACGAGTCGTGTCACTCACTCGGCTGAAGAGACCGTGAACTTCGGACGCGAGTTGGCCAAAGAAGTTCAGCCGCCTTGCACGGTTCTGTTGGAAGGGGAACTGGGAAGCGGCAAGACGACGCTCGTAAAAGGGATTCTGGCAAGCCTGGCTGCCGTCCCCGAGGATGAGGTGACAAGCCCCACCTTCACCTTGGTGCACGAGTATGGTCCGGAGGGCAAGGTTTATCATGTGGACCTCTACCGCCTCGAGGGAGCGCGCGACCTTGCAACCCTCGGCCTTGACGATTTGCTGAACCGGGAAGCGACAGTCTTGATTGAGTGGGGCGAAAAGTTTGGCGAGGACGCGCCGCGGCCCTGCGTGCGGGTTCGCTTCGAGCACCTGGGCCGCGAGGAGAGACGCATCACGGTCGAACGCCTGGATTGACCGCCGATTGACGATGGTCGATTGCCGGCTGGAGCCATAACCGGCCAAGGTCAATCAGCAATCGTCCATCAACAATCTTCAATCGACAATTCTTTGGTTTCGGAGAGACACATGACTGACGCAGGACCTACGCCCTGGGCGTTGATTGTGGGTTCATCCAGCGGATTCGGCGCCGCAACCAGCCTCGCGCTGGCCCGCGCCGGGCTGAACGTCTTCGGAGTGCATTTTGATCGGCGCTCGAATATGCCGCAGGTCGAGCAGGTCATGGCGGGCATTCAGCAGGCTGGCCGCGACGTCCAGTTCTTTAACATCAATGCAGCGGACCCCGCCAAGCGCACGGACGCTCTGGACCGCATGCAGGAGCACTGGCGCAATCAGGGCGGCAACCACTTCGTCAAGGTCCTCCTCCATTCGGTTGCGTTCGGATCGCTGAAGCCGTACCTTGCCGACTCACCCCAAGATGAACTGACCCAATTGCAGATGGACATGACGGTAGACGTCATGGGGAACAACCTTGTTTACTGGGTCCAGGATGCATTTCGCCGCAAGATGCTGGCGAGCGGCAGCCGCGTTTATGCCATGACCAGCGCCGGCGGGCACAGCGTGATTCCGAATTACGGCGCTGTCTCCGCTGCCAAGGCGGTCCTGGAATCAAATATCCGCCAACTGGCCTACGAGCTGATGCCGCACGGCATTACCGCGAACGCCATCCAGGCGGGCGTGACCCTAACCCCGGGATCGAGCAAGATTCCTGGCATCGATAAGCTGGCTGAGTTTGCGCAAATGCGAAATCCTGGAGGACGACTGACTACGCCTGACGATGTTGCGTCCGCCATCGTGGCCTTGATGGACGACCGCACCCATTGGATCACGGGTAATGTTATACGTGTGGATGGTGGCGAGGATATTGTCACCTGAGCGGCCTCGATCTTTAGCGAACTCGACGTCGTTGCCTGTCCGCCGTGTCATTCCGAGCCCTTCGCTGTCATCCCGAGCGAAGCGAAGAGCCTGTCCTGAACGAAGTGAAGGAATCTCGCTCTGGGTGCTCAGGGTAAACTCCGCCAGGAACCTCGCTCTGCCTGCGACGGGCCGCGAAACGAAAAATCAGGGCGGGATTCCTCGCTACGCTCGGAATGACACGATCACTAAAATCGAACCGAACTTCCGCCTCGACCCGCCACTGGGAATCTGTTAGCATGAAGGCTTACGAAGGCTCACTGCTTTCAAAGAAGGCACAAGAAGAAGTGGCAATGAACCTCAGGAAGCTCGTGCTCGCCAAGCCGCGCGGTTTTTGTGCGGGCGTGGATCGAGCCATTGATGTTGTCCACATGGCCCTCGAGCTTTTTGCGCCGCCGGTTTATGTGCGGCGTGAGATTGTACACAACAAGCACGTCATCCAGACTCTGGCGGCCAAGGGAGTCGTCTTTGTAGACGACATCGAGCAGGTCCCCGCGGGGGCTGTGGTCATTTTCAGCGCCCACGGCGTTGCCCCGGAGGTCCGAGCCCAGGCTGCGGAGAAGCATTTGAGAGTCATTGACGCCACCTGTCCGCTGGTGACGAAAGTCCATACCGAGGCAGTACGATTCGCAAAGGAGGGCCGGTCCATCATTCTCGTCGGGCACGCGGGGCATGACGAGATTATTGGGACCATGGGCGAAGCTCCGGACAACACACAGTTGGTCAGCAGCGTGGAAGAAGCCGAGAGAGTGCAGGTTTCGAATCCCGAGCAGGTTGCGGTGACCACCCAGACTACCCTCGGCGTGGACGACGCGCGAGAGATTCTCGAAGTCTTGCGGCGGCGCTTTCCTAAAATCGTCACCCCTGCCAGCGACGACATCTGCTACGCCACTCAGAACCGTCAAATGGCGGTCAAGCTCTTGGCCAAGGAAGCGGGTGTGATTCTGGTTTTGGGCTCCGAAAACAGCTCTAACTCGAGACGCCTTCGAGAAGTCGCGGAAATGGCGGGTGTGCGCGCTTTCCTGATTGAAGACGCGACAAAAATCGATCCCGCTTGGCTCGAAGACGTCGAGTGTGTAGGGATCACTGCCGGCGCCTCCGCTCCAGAACACTTGGTCCGAGACGTCATCGCTTACTTTAAGGCAAGGGGAGTGGAGCAGGTCGAGGAAATTGAAGCAGTAGAAGAGAAGGTCACGTTCACGCCTCCGCCAGAGTTGGTTCGCGCTATGGCCAAAGAGGAGTCCAGGAGTCTAGAAGTCGAGCAGTCGAGAACTTAGAACCTCACCCCCGCCTTGTGAGTCAAGAGTTCGTTGCAGCATTCAGCCCGCGGGTGGTTTGTCCCAGGGCTGTGAAGGTGTGAAGAAATTGGGAACATGTCATCCTGAGCGCAGACTTCATGATCCTTCGGCTCACCACTGTGCATGAAAATGGCTCTTTGGAGGTAACTCCTGTATTTTCAACAAAAGCTTCCGCCATTTTCATAGCAGCGAAGGATCTCTGCAGTTGTTCGTAAATCGCTGAACCATAGGAAACTGCTAGGATCCTTCGCTTCGCTCATGATGACAGGCATCGATTTTTTCACAGCTTCTGTCGCCCTGGGCTACGTTATTGCGCCCCTGCCGGGGCTCCTCAACTCTTCGACTCAAACCGTCTTGTCTTTTGCGTCGCAAATCGACTCGATCGGGCACTCGGCGCAGAGCGGTTTGCGTGCCTGGCAGATTTTCCTTCCAAACCAAATCACCTGATGCCCAAAGGAGATCCACCGGTCCTGCGGAATTAGTTTGAGCAGGTCCTGCTCGACCTTTTCCGGCGTCTTCTGGTTCGAGAGTTTCAGCCGATGGGCAATGCGGAACACGTGCGTGTCCACGACCACGCCGGTGGGAATGCCGTAGGCTGTCCCCAGCACCACGTTAGCCGTCTTTCGCGCTACGCCTGGGAGAGTCAGCATCTCGTCCATGGTTCGGGGGACTTGACCCTTAAAATCCATCACCAGCTTCTTGGCCGTTCCGATAATGTTCTTGGCTTTATTGCGGAAGAATCCCGTTGATCGGATTTCCTCTTCCAGGACGGACTGCTGGAGCGCCGCAAAGTCCTGCGCGGTAGGAAATTTCTGGAACAGTCCGGGCGTGACCTTGTTCACTCGCTCGTCTGTGCACTGGGCGGAGAGTATGGTGGCCGTCAAGAGTTGGAAAGCATTGTCGTGGCGCAGGGCGCATTGAGGTTGCGGAAAGAGTTGGTCCAACGCCGCGAAGATCTTCCGCAAGCGCTCCGGCGAAGTGTAAGCTGACTTCGGCTTAGTCTTGGGTCGAACATTAGCCGGCTTTCTGGTTGACTTGAGTTTGCCAGGCATAGCCGCACCGCCTACCCTCCGAGGAGGTCTAAGACTTCCTTCAGTTCGTGATGAATGCAGGTGAAGGTGGGAGTGTCGCGCACCGTGTAACTGGTGGCTTCGCTGTGCCGCAGTTCCATCACCAGGTCCACAAAGTGCCCGGGTTGGTCGCTCTCGAACGCCAGCACGAATTCCTGATCGTCCAGCCCGAAAGAGTAAGTAGTGTTCAGTCTCACTGTCGGATAACGGTGACCGATTTCAATATGCTCGTCCATCATGCCTTGACGGGCATGCTTGGTGAGCCGGTACCAGGCTTTGCTCTTTACGAAGGGATAGACGAACAAATATCTGAACTGGCCGGGGACCAGCTTGAGGCGAGTTCCTTCCTGGCCCTCGTGCACGTGTTTGTCGACATAAACCGAACGCTTGGTCATCGACAAGTACGAATAGGGGCTGGTCAGGTATTTTCCCAGATCGGTTGAAAGAAGTTGCGCGCTCATCTCCTGCAGCTTGAGCGCGTCGTAGCCGATCCGCCAGAGCATGAAGTCGCAATCTCCCCGGATGCCCACCAGCGAATACGGGGTCACCAACACATCCTGTTCCCACTTCGCAACGACATCCAGGAACTGACACTTCCCCTTCTGGCGCTCCTCGGCCGGCAGGCGGCGCCACGCCGGATCAATTTTGTAGAATGCGAAGTTAACATATTGGCGGCGGTCGTCGCCGCTGGCGGCTTTTTCTTTTTGTTCCATGAGCTTTTAATATAGCATGAAAAGCCGCGCCGTGACTTCCGAGCGCCGTCCCGCTTCACGAGATCGTAGCATGGAGCAGGATCCTGAAACACGTCTAAGGCTGTCATCCTGAGGAGTCCGTCAACCGACGGACGACGAAGGATCTCTGCAGTTCGCTGAAACTGCAACTGCCGGGATTCTTCGCTTCGCTCAGAATGACAACCTGACGGCGCTTTCATCGTCCTTCTAGAACTCACTGCGCAGCACATTCTCCCCGCGCCGGAAGGTCTCCCGCGCGTAATCAGTCCACGCTCCCTGTCCCCAGTAACGGAAGTCGCTCGATTCCAGAAGGAGGTTGTAAAGCAACGCCCGGCGATATCGCGGCTGTTGGGTGAGCTTGTCTTTACCCGCTAGAGGGTCCACCTTCTCATGAAACAGCGCACTCAGTTGAGCCATCGGCGTCAGCACATTCTCATACCCCTTTACCCAGCTACGATCGTTTGTCCACGAGCTGCCTTCCATGTGGAAGTTGGAATTCTCCTGCTTCAATTGTTTGATGGCTTCCTCCACCGCTCCTGGTTTGAGTTTCCCGGAGGGAAGGCGCTTCCAGAGCTTATGCTGGCCCACGGGCTGGCAGGCAGGGTAACTCTCAGGAGAGCAACCGGCCGCCTCGATGAGTTCGAGGTACTCCGTGCCGGTCTGCCCCACAACTCCCCGGGTCCCGCCTCCCGCCTGCGCCATTTCCTGCCAGGCCTTCCAAAATCCGGGAACGAACTCATTCATCATGACGCCGCCGTTCTCGCCGTCGCCAATCTGAGTCACGAGGGGCGGAATTGAAACTCCGCCCAGATTTTGGCGCGAGAGGGTTTTGGCTTCGTAGTAGGGCTGCATCTGAGCCACGAGCTTGGTATCGGATCCCTGAGTCTTGATCAGAGCGGTGAGCGCCACCGTCTCACCCTGCGAATTGCGCGCCACCAGCCGATGCGGCACGTGTTTGTAGCCGAGAGCCTGGCCCGACGGCGTCTCCACCGAATGTTCCTGAACCAACAGCCAGCGGTATCCGCACTCCTTGAGCGCCTTGATATATTCGTAAAGCGTGTCAGGATGATTGGGCAAAGCCATCTCGGGCGGTGAAAATCCCTTCACGCGCGCCAGGGCGTCCCAACCGAAGATGGCTGCAAAATGGTGCTGCCACGCCAGGATCTGAAGTTTGAGGTCGGGAATCGGGGTCGAGGGCGCTACGGCATGTCCCCACATGGTGCCCAGCCATTCGACATAAGGCTGATAGCGAGGATCGCACGTGATGCGCTTAAGATTATCCAGAATGTCACCACGCCCCATCTGGCGTAGTCCCCAAAGCAAAGCGCCCGAGTAATCCAGCATGACTCGCGGATTCAAGCCTTGATTGACTTGCTCCGGGATGATGTCCCCCATTCGTTTGTAACAGTTGGCGAAAGGTCCGGCGTCGTGATTGTCTCCTATGTCCGGATGTTCAAACATATACTGCAGATTGCTGATCAGCTGCCCGTCGCGTCCGGCGGGGATGATCGGCTGGTGCATGTGCAAGGCCACCGCAAACGCTGAGCCGATTTGGTCGAGCAGAATATTGGTGGACGGCAGGAAAACAGCTTTCCGGCTTTGGACTACTTCCAGAACCGCGCTCTCCCAGCCTGAGAAATTTGGAAGCCCGTCGAGCACCTCCGCTAACGCAGGCAGTTCACTCCTCTGATTTGTAACGGTCATAGCTTTTACCTCCCATCGAAGCCCTGATAAACTCTTCCCCGATTCTCATCATAGCTGTTCGGGAGGCTTCGATCCAAGTGGAGCATTTGCCACCGATGCGCAAATCGCAGCGCGGGCGAGACGCCCGCGCCACATACCTGCCTGCGGTGGAATAATTTAATATTGTGGTAACAATCTCGCGTCGGAGGATCGCCGGAACCTCCCGGCGCGTTGCATCCAATCCCACGCTGTAGATCGTTGCTGCGCCAGCGATTAGTCATTTCGGACGACTCGAGATCTTCCGTGTGTGCGCCCCAAGTTTATCATTTACATAAATGAAACCTTGTTATTAAGCACGAGGAGGCATAGAGGAAGGCGCGAAAACGCGGGCTCTCGACAAAACTTTTTCCCTCGCGAAATCATCATATAGAATGTGCCACTAAGGCGGGGGTTCACAAACTCCTACTGCGTTATGTAATGTTGGGTCAACATTTGTGACTGCCTCTAATAAACCCGGCCTTCGTCTTCATGCTGAAAACCGAGCAAACCCCCGTTTTCCAAATTTGTTGAGATCTGGTGGAACGGCCCCAAACGGCGGCGCACATTCGTAACGGAAAATCCACCTGCGTTTAACACTAAAGACGCTGATCCCGTGCGAGTGTGAGGCGTCGGCGGCACCGCCGTCATCGTTCTTCCAAAGGCGATGACGGCTTCAGCAGAATCAGGGTAAGGGCGAATTTACTCTTAGCAAGGAGGAAGCAGTAATGCGCATCGCGCTATTATCCTGGGAATCTCTGCATTCGATTCCCGTGGGAGGAGTTGCCGCCCACGTCACCGAATTGGGAGCGGCCCTCGAAAGGAAAGGGCATGAGGTTCACGTATTTACCCGCCTGGGTCCCGGCCAATCACATTATCAGCTCATTCATGGCGTGCACTACCACCGTTGCCCTTTTGCGTTACATTCCAACTTCGTCGAGGAAGTCAATAACATGTGCCGGTCTTTCGTCCATTACGTTTTGGCGACCGAAGATTTCCTGGGGCCCTTTGACATCGTGCACGCCCACGACTGGCTGACTGCCAACGCCATGATCTGGATTAAACAAGGCCGCCGCCGGAAATCGGTTCTGACCTTCCACTCGACAGAGTACGGACGTTGCGGAAACCACTTTTATGGCGGCCAGCCTGCCCGGGTTCGTTCTCAAGAACGGGCTGCGACTTACTGGGCCGACCGTGTCATAACTGTCTCACGCGCTTTGAAGAAAGAAATCATATGGATGTACGAGGTCCCGGATTGGAAGGTCCGTCCGATCTACAATGCTGTGAATCCGCTGCATTTTGAGGGCTGGCTGAACCCCGGTGAGGTGAAGGCCCGCTACGGAATTGGTCCCATGGATCCCACGGTTTTGTTTGTGGGACGCCTGGAATTTCAAAAGGGTCCCGATCTTCTTGTGGAAGCCATTCCCGGACTCCTGAAGCATTATCCGAGAGCCAAGTTTGTTTTTGCAGGAGACGGCGAAATGCGGCGGGGTCTTGAAAATCGTGCCGGGCAATTGGGTGTGGCGCATGCCACGCGCTTCCTGGGATTCAAAAACGGCCGCGAACTGCCGGAACTTTATAAGGCCTGCGATGCGGTGTGCGTGCCCAGCCGCAACGAGCCCTTCGGGATTGTAGTGCTGGAAGGCTGGAGCGCCGGCAAACCGGTGGTGGTGACCAGAAACGGCGGGCCGGACGAGTATGTCTGGAACGAGGTGAACGGCCTTAAGATCCATCCGAATCCGAACTCGGTCGGCTGGGGGCTCGGCACGCTCTTCACCAACTTCGAGTGGGCTCGCTGGATGGGTCGCAACGGCAGGGCTGCGGTCGAGTCCGGCTTCACCTGGGATCAAGTTGCCGACCGGGTGCTGGATGTTTACAGCCATTAACCGGCGCGCATCGTGGCGCGGACTTCCCGCCCGCTGTGTGACGGCCATGCAGCCCGCGCAGGGCCACCTCCAAGATGGCCGTGCCACATCAATGCGATGCCCCCGTTTTCGTTCGCTCGGCCCAATATAGCCTACACTGGGGAACCACCTCGACAATTACCTGATCCCTGGGTTGGGGCGGTTCGCGAACCGCCTCTACGACCCCATTTAACATCCACGCTCGGGAGGTAGTAGGTCTTTAAGTAATTCTTTTCGGCTTATGCCACAGATTCACGTCGCCCTCCGGCGCAACGCGCAGCATTCCGGCGAACCGCGCCACCCCTCCAGGCCGCAGTGACCCCAACCTTGTGGCGCGAACGCCTCAGAACAGCTCTGGTTGCGGCCACAGCCCGCGATGTACTACTATGGTCAGGTACATTCTCGGCGCGCGAAAATGGTTCGCCTGAGGACTCGCACTGGCCGTAGCCCCCGGAATTTGAAATCTGGCTGCTGGGTGAGCTGAAGTGCTCAAGAAGGAGACTAGTCCTTATGAAGTGTTGGTTTTGCGAACAAGAGGCAAGAGGAGTCTGTGCGGCGTGCGGGCGAGCTCTCTGCCATCAGCATGCACACATTCACGACGAGATGACGCTTGCCAAGTCCGACACCAGTACAGGCTACAGCACCTACTATAACGTTTACGGGGCGCTAAAATGCGGGGATTGTCGCTTGGAGTGGAAGTCCTTCCAGCCCGGCAAGTAAGAATGGTATTGCCGGAACCGCCCTGGTTTGACTGGTAGCGCCCCGACCTGTCGGGGCGTTCGCCAATCTAAAGATCGGCGCTATCCCAAACTAGGGCAGTACCTATTCGCCGAGAATTCGGCCGAGCTGAAACAACCTCATAGAGAGGCCACCGTGGAGAACAGCCAGGAGGAGTCTAAGCTTTCCCCTCAGGACAGTGCATCGCCTCACATAATCCCCGGCGAAACAGGATGCGGCGAGGAGGGGAAGAGCGAGGAACGTGAAGCGCGCACCGGTTTGGAAGATGACCGACAGGAAATTCAGGGTGGCGGCGAGGAAACAAGGGCAGTCCTGCTTCCTGTCAATCCCCATCTCGTCCATATTTACTGGGAGATTTCGGCTCGGGACCTCGAAGGAATTGGAGAGGTGTTCAGCCGGCTTGGTCCGCGAGTTCAGCCGGTGCTGAGGTTCTACGCTACCGCCCAGGCAGAATTGGACAGCGCGAATTCCGCGCGCCGGTTTGAGGTTGTAATCGCCCTGGGAGCCGGAAAGTGGTACGTCCGCTTGGAGAATCCTGCCAATTCCTACTGCATCGACTTGGGGCTGCGTTTGCCAGGAGGCGCGTTCCATCGCCTGGCGCGGTCCAACGTGGCGAAGATGCCCAAGGCTTGCCCGTCGGACAGACTGGAAGAGCGCTATCTAGTCGTTGAAGCAGACCACCCGCCCGCAGAAGTGGCCGTTGCTCCCGAAGACCGCATCGCCGAATCGCGAACCGTGCCGGCGTATGCTGAGCCGCAGAGCCGGGAAGTGACTTGGCCGGAGCGCGTCGATGCTTCAGCGCCTGTCCCTGCATACGCCGAGGATCCTGGCGAGGAAGGGGACGTGGCTGCTGATCAGAGGGTCTCCCCGGGCCGCCCTCTGTACGACGAGTGGCAAGGCGAGGGCGGCATTGATCTCGAACTCGAGGGTGCGAGGCTATCCCGCGCCTCACTAGCCGAAGACGTGGAACGACAACTTACGGAGTTCTACGAGCAGCGCCGGCGGGAGTGGGTCTGGTGGGCGCCCGGGGTGAAAGGCAAGGAGGAATCTCAAACCGCAACCCATCAGTGCGCTGACCTCACGGAATTAAGTGAGCGGAGCTTTCGCGCGGGCATGTCATCGGGGCAGAAGTTGCCATAAAGGAAATGTCAAAGGGTTATCTCGCCATCGTCTTTCACGCCCACTTGCCGTTCGTCCGGCATCCGGAGCATCAGGACTCACTCGAAGAGAACTGGTTCTATGAAGCCTTAACGGAAGTCTATCTTCCTTTGCTCCTGGTTCTCGAGAGTCTGGTCGAGGACGGCGTGAATTTTCGTCTGACATTTTCTTTTACGCCCACACTCCTCTCGATGCTTTTGGATCCGTTTCTCCAATCGCGTTACTTGCGGCGGCTCGAACGCCTGACTGCGCTGGCTGAGAAAGAGATCGAGCGAACGGCTCAGCAGCCGGAATTCCAGCGCTTGGCTCGACTGTATCATCAGCGCTTCCTCGATCTTCGAAATGCTTTCGCTGACCGTTATGGGCGCAACCTGGTGGAGGCTTTCCGAAGGTTTCAAGCGCTGGGAAAAATCGAGCTCCTGGGTAGCGCCGCCACTCATGCCTATTTGCCTTTGCTGTCGGTGAATCCCTCCGCGGTGCGAGCGCAGGTCCAAACGGGAATCGCCTACGGCGAACAGGTATTGGGTCGAAGGCCTGAGGGCTTCTGGTTGCCTGAATGCGGTTATTCTCCGGAAGTGGGCCAAATCCTGAGCGATGAAGGCATCCGTTTCACCATCCTGGAAACGCATGGGGTCACACGCGCTGAACCTCGGCCGAAGTGGGGCGTATATGCCCCCATTTACTCTCCTTCGGGGCTGGCTGCCTTCGGGCGCGATCCGGAATCGTCGCGCCAGGTCTGGAGTTCCGCGGAAGGATATCCCGGCGACTACGACTATCGCGAGTTCTATCGTGACATCGCGTATGACCTGGAAATGGATTATCTACGTCCATACATTCATCCGGACGGTATTCGACTCGACACGGGAATCAAATATTATCGCGTCACGGGAAAGACCAACCACAAGGAGCCGTACGATCCCGTGCGGGCGGAAAACAAAGCGAGGATTCACGCTGACAACTTCATTTTCAACCGCCAGAAGCAGGTTGAATACCTGGCTTCGGTTATGGATCGAACGCCGCTGATCGTGGCGCCTTACGACGCGGAACTGTTCGGCCATTGGTGGTACGAGGGCCCGGCCTGGGTGAATCACGTGGTGCGCAAGGTAGCGAGCGGCCAGGGGACCCTGCGCCTGATAACGCTCTCCGAATATCTCGGGGAATACCCGATCAACCAGACCGCTGCCCCGGCCATTTCAAGCTGGGGGTGCGAAGGCTTCAATGACGTGTGGCTGAACGGCAGTAATGACTGGATCTATCCTCATTTACATCGTGCTGCCCGCCTCATGGAGAAACTGTCGGACGGTGACCGTCGCCCGGGGTTGCTGGCCGCGCGCACGCTGGCGCAGGCCAAGAGGGAACTGTTCCTGGCCCAGGCCAGCGATTGGGCGTTCATGATTAATTCCGGGGCCATGACGGAATATGCTACACGCCGAACCGAGCGTCATCTTTCTCGCTTCTTCCGGCTGGGTGAACAAATCCAAAACAACACGATTGACGAAAGCCTGCTCCGGGATTGGGAGGCGCAAGACAATATATTTCCTTCACTGCTATGAAAACGTGTAGGGGTAGGGCTTGCCCTACCCGTTCATATGGGGACGGCAAGCCGTCCCCCTACCAACTGCTATGAAAACCCCACACAATTTTCTCGAGCATTTTCCGGTCATCATCTCGCTGCCGCTTCAGTGGGGAGACCAGGACTCCCTGGGCCACGTTAACAACATCATCTACTTTCGCTGGGCGGAGACGGCGCGCATCGATTATCTGACGCGGGCCAACGCCTGGGACGGAGCGGCAACTGCCGTGGCGGGGCCTATCCTGGCAGCGATCCACTGCGATTTCCGTTTTCCGCTCACCTATCCGGACACCATTCAGGTTGGCGCCAGTATAACCGCGCTTGGCAATAGCAGTTTCAAAATGACGCACCGCGTCGTGAGCGCCGGACGCGGAATCGTGGCAGCAGACCTTGACTCGACGCTTGTCTGGATCGACTACGGCGCCGGCAAGGCGATCACGCTGCCTGCCACATTGCGCGACGCCATCGAGAAACTCGAAGGCAAATGTCTGCCGGTGCTTACCAGGAATCGAGCCTAGTACTCGCTGACGAAAGCCCGCATCATCTTGCAGGGCGCCGGGAAGGGCGGGGCTTCAGCCCCGCCATGGAGAACGGCTTATCGTTGGGGGCTTTAGCCCCTGAAGCAGAATGGCTTCAGGGCCTAAAGGCCCAGTCCCTCGCGCTTCCGGAAGCGGCGGGGCTGAAGCCCCGCCCTTCCAGAGTGCCACGTTGTGACGACGACTTCCGTCATTGAGTGCTAGCGCGAACCCGAGAAGTCGCGTGGATCACGTGCCCGCCCTTGTCGGGAACTGAACCGGTTCGGCCTGGAAAGTAACGGGCAACGATCTCTACCGGCCCAAGGTCTTCGATCTCGGCGAATCCCAGGCCCGCCAATTTGCGGTGGAGCGTCTCGGCCTCAAAGTAGGTGATCCAGGCTTCCCCAAGGTCGGCTACACGTCGAGCTCTTCTGTCGTGGTAGGCGCGCCCTTCCGGCGTCAAGGCTTCCGCCGGATCGCTGTAGTCGAACACTACATGTGCGCCATGGGGCAGACCGGCGATGAAGGCTAGAGTGGTCCACACGGCCTCTTCCTTGACGTAGGGCACGACCCCCAGCCAGGTGAAGAAGGTAGGTTGCGTGCGATCAAAGCCGGCTGTCGCCAAACGCGCTGCCAGAGTTTCGTGTTCGAAATCAATGGGGACAAAAGTCAACGAAGCGGGCGACGGAATTGCCGCGTCTCGCAGCAGTTGTTGTTTCCAGGCCTGGGTGGCAGGGTGGTCGACTTCGAAGATACGCAGGCGCTCACCGAAGGGATTACGGTAGGCGTAGGTGTCAAGCCCCGCGCCGAGCACCACGGCCTGACGGACACCATTCTTGAACGAGACAGCCAGAGCGTCTTCCGCGAAGCGTGTTCTGACGGCGATGAACAGTCGCATGCGGCGTCCGGAGGGGTTCTCCTCGGCACGGCGCGCAACACTCTGCGCGTCCAATCCCAGGATCCGAATGGCCAGTGGATCGGCGAAGATCGGGCCCTGCTCGAGCACCTGGTGGGCGGCCCGGTGAAAGGCGGCGGCAAGCGCGGTCTGGCTTGGTTTCCCAGTTTGCATGCCCTCTGAGTTTATCAGAGGGAGGGTAGCACCAGCACTCTTGCCGGCGCTGCGCACCAGTTCTGGCGACTCGGCCGCGGCGGGAACATTTGGGCCCGTTTGAGCGTATGATGATGATAGAAAGCGAGGGTGAGCCTATGCAGTGCGCTAACTGTGGTGCTCCAGTCGTGCTTGGTCAAAGATTCTGCAACAAATGCGGCCAGCCGGTTGCCGGCATGGCGCCACCCGTCCCGGTCGCTGTTCCGGTGCCGCCCCCTCAACCCCTGCCCGCAATCCAGTCGAGCGCCCCCGTCCTCAGCGTCGGAAACGCCCGGCCGTCGCGCGTGGCGCGGCACATCACCACGCTCGGCCTCCTTTGGATCATCTTTTCCGGCCTTCGGCTGATCCCCGGGCTGGCCTTGCTCGTCATGGGCCATACGCGCTTCCCGTTCATGATGACGCCGTTACCTGCGCCTATGCGCCTGTTTATAGGTCCTTTTTTGGGCGGGCTGGGCTTGATCTTTTCGGGCTTTGCGATTGCAGGACTGATCGCGGGCGGAGGCCTGTTGGCGCACAGCCCCTGGGCGCGGGTGCTCACTATTGTGCTTGGCTGCATCAGCCTTATCCACTTTCCGCTGGGGACAGCCCTAGGGATATACACCTTGTGGGCGTTGGCGCCTCAGGGCGCCTCTGCGGAGTATCAGAGTCTGGCGAGAGCCAGCTGAAGGCTACCTACGAGCGACGTCATTCCCGCGAAAGCGGGAATCCATTTGGCCCGCTTGGACCCCCGCTTGCGCGGGGGTGACGAAGGCTTGAGTTTCGATTCGATGACCGGGCCGTAGGCAGATGGCCGCTCAGGATGATCTCGCCGTTGAGTCTTCAATCAGATCCAACAATTGGCGAAATGCCTTGCCTCGATGTGAAACGGCGTATTTCTCCTCGGGATTCAGCTCGGCAAAAGTCTTGCCGAGCGGCGCATAGAAGAAATAAGGGTCGTAGCCGAAGCCTCCCGTTCCTTGTGGTTGGTCAAGGATGACGCCGTCTGCTCCTCCCTCTGTTACGCAGAGAACGCGGCCTGCTTGAGCCATAGCGATAATGCAGACGTAGTGCGCGGCGCGAGTGGGTCTGCTCTCTGGATCATGCACGCTCTCGATGCGCCGCAATTCTCCGATCAGCTTGCGATTGTTATCGTCGTCGGTCGCGTCTGGCCCTGCAAAGCGGGCGGAGAATATCCCTGGCGCGCCTCCCAGCGCGTCCACACCGATTCCCGAATCGTCCGCGAACACTGCGCCGGAGACGAGAGTGCTGTAGTGCAGAGCTTTCTTGCGGGCATTCTCTTCAAAGCTGTTGCCATCTTCGATGCAAATCGGGAGGCTTTTGAAACCGGGTAAGGGTTCTACACGAATGCCGCACGCTTGGGCCGCGGCGCTGAACTCGCGGAGTTTGCCAGGATTTGAGGAGGCCAGATAGAGCGGTGAATTGAGAGTGATAAGGGGCATGAGGGAAAGCGAAGTATAAAGTCTGAAATATAAAGTCTTAGGTGGTTCAGGAACAACTACAGAGATCCTTCGCTTCGCTGAAATGTGCTGTCATTCCGAGCGAAGCGAGGAATCTCGCCCTGGTCTTTCTGGGGCGGTCTTCCCGACGCAGAGCGAGATTCCTCGCTTCGCTCGGATTGACATTTCGTGGTTTCTGGGTGCCCATCAGCCGACTGCCATGACAATGGCGAATAGACCCCCTCACCCGACCCGCGCTGGCTGATGAATGCGCCGTCGCGTGCCACCCTCTCCCCCGAGGGGGAGAGGGTATTTTTCATGCCGATCTGCCGACCTGTCCATCTGCCTAGCTGCCCACCTGCCTACCTGCCCGCCTGCCCACCTGCCTCCCGAGGTTCCAGCTTCAGGATCGAGCACTGCACGGCCAGGAGTTTTTCGATGCCCGGCCGGGCGACTTCTATCAGTTTATTCAGGTCTTCGAGGCTGAAAGGTTTGCCTTCCGCCGTGGCTTGTACTTCCACCAGCCGGCCTGAGCCGGTCATTACCACATTCATATCCACGTCAGCATTCGAGTCCTCTGCGTAGACCAGATCGAGCAGGGGCTCTCCGCCCACAATTCCCACACTGACCGCCGCGACATAGTCCTTGATGGGATTCCGACGCAGCACCTTGAGACCCGCCAGTCGCTGGAAAGCCAGGCCCAGCGCCACAAGGGAACCGGTGATGGAAGCTGTGCGAGTGCCGCCGTCAGCGCGGATCACGTCGCAATCGATCCAGATCGTTCGCTCGCCAAGCGCTTCCAGGTCGATCACGGCGCGCAGCGATCTGCCGATCAATCGCTGAATTTCCATGCTCCTGCCGCCTTGCCGCCCGCGCGTAACTTCCCTTGGGGTGCGGTCTTCCGTGGCGCGGGGGATCATTGCGTATTCGCTGGTAATCCAGCCTCGACCCGTCCCTTTCTGGAAAGCCGGAACACCGTCTTCGACCGTGGCCGTACAAATCACCTGAGTCTCACCCAGGCGAATCAGCGCTGAGCCCTCCGCGGACGTGATGAAGTTTGGAACAATTTCAACAGGTCTCATTTCGTCGGCAGGCCGCCGGTCCGGACGGACCAGCTTGCCACCAGAGTAGAGAAGGCCGGATAAAAGTTTTGGCGTCGAGGACATGCGATCTCCTGAATTTTAGAGCTGGTTCGCGAGCCACCCCTGCTCGTCTCACGGGCTCCCTTTGACAAGCGTTGGATCAGGAACGATGGCCTCGGTCAAGTCCGCGTGCCCCTCGAGCGTGTCAACTTCCTGGCCCTGAATAAGGATTTTAACCCTTTTGACCGTGGGGATGTTGGTCGTAATTGAGTTCACGATGGAATAAACAGCAAGAGACTCGGCTTCGATCCCCGGATAGATGCCGCTGACCAGGTCGCTTGAAAGGTCCACATATGCCGTTCCATCCAGGGTTAAGAAGACGGCGCGAACCGTGGTTGCGGCGGCCAGCGGATGGCCGAGGCGCTGGCTTGGTCCCTCCGCCAGCGCCAGGAGAACCTCCCGCACCCGGTCGGCCGCGGCCGGCGCCCATTTGATCGGCCGGCTCTCTGCCACCAGCATTCGGCCGCTGAGGGAAGGGAAGTACAGGACAGCGATCTCATTAGGCCCGGCGCCGGACTGCAAGACCGCCTCGTTCAAGCGGGTTTTAGCAGATTCGTCGCTGTGCGCAGGAGGCTCAAAAAAGATGCGCCGCGCCAAGGAACGGAGATAGAAGAGTCCGCCGGCAAACACCACCAACAGGGCAATCCAGAGAATTTTGGCGCGACGGCTCATGTTTCAGGCGCCTCCACCCTGCAAGGCGCTCAGCGCCTCCGCCACGATGGATGAAAGATGAAGTTGAAATGCCGTGTCAGTCAGCGGGCCCGCGTCGACATCGGGCGATAAGCTGCCGATCTCAATGGCCACGGCCGGCGCGTTCACACTGCGCAGAGTACGTTCCGGCGCTGCCGCGGGCAGATCTAAGGTGACTCCAGCCAGTGCGGTAAGGTCCTTTTGTATGGTCTGCGCAAGTTTGCGGCTTTGGTCGATGTAGTTTTCCTGAACTCGATCCCAGGCTACAAAAAACGGCTTTGTTTCGCCTTCGGGTGAAGGGCTTGCCTGGCCGGCGGATTGGTAGGTGTAAATTGCAACCTGCGGCGAGCCGCCGCCTAAGTCGCCGGCATGAAAGGTGAGGAAATACGCGGCCCCGGCCACATTCGCAGTCGCGGCGCGCTGCTCGAAGGTCACATTCGCATCACCCGTGCGCGTCAAGATCACCCGGAATTTACCCGTGGTAAGTAATGCCTGGCGCACACGCGCCACAAGCTGCGCGACCAGATCTTTCTCGATCACACCATCCCGGCTGCGCGCGCCGTTGTCCTCGCCGCCGTGCCCGGCATCCAACACCACGACCGGCAAGGGCGGCCCCACCGGTGCGGCAGGTGTGGCAGGCGTGGATGGCGTGGCGCCCGGTGAAGGTGCTGGTGTGCCAGGTGGTGCGCTGGCGGTAGTCGAAGACGGCGTGGAAGAAGCAGGCGCTTGCGGCGTCTGGGGCGGGGCCGGCACAGGTTTCAAGAGCTCAGCGCGAAGCAGCTTGCCGCCTTCGGCCAGTTCGGGATAGAAGTTCAGGCCCCCCGCTGATGGCGTAATGACTAGCTTGGGAAGTCCGTCCTGGTCGTCGAATCGCACGTCACTGACATAGGGATTCTGGAAGTGAAAGGACTGTTCCAGCGGTTGGATGGGGTGGTCACCCAGAAACATCACCCATTTGCCGTTGACGGACTCCGTATGAACCGTCACCTTGTCGGTGAACTGAAAAGTGAGCTTCGCGCCATTGCTCTCCTGTTCCATGCGCAAAGTAAAAGACCCGGGTCTGATATTACCGATGAAGACCCGGTTCGTTCCGACCTGATACTCCACATCCTGGCTTGTTAGCCTGGACAGGATGGTGGTGAGGAAGTCGGTAGGCACCATCCATTTCCCATTGGAAACGCGCACCGCAGCCGCAAGAATCAAGGTTTTCTTATCGAGACGAACCCTCGGATCGCCGTCATGCAGTTCGATGTGCCTATCTCCGAAAACCACTTTGAGATTATTTCGCCGTTCCGTCAGGCCGTTCAGCGCTCCCACCTGGTTGAGGACCTGGAGGAGGGGCAAATACTGGTTGTTATCGATCACTTCCAGGGGAATCACGTGCCGCGCGTTGGGAAAGTAAAAAACGAAGTTGTCACTTCGCAGAGTACGCGCCGGCCAAAAGAGCAGCCCCAGGCCGCACAATAGGATGGTCAGGGAAGGCAAAAGCCTGCGCCAGGAGCCATTCAGAGGTTTTTTCAGCGGCTGCAAGCGTTTTCCCTTCTCGTAGTGTTCACCCGCGATGTCGAGGTGGCCTGACGCCGCTCGGCGGCGAAGTAATCTCGCCGTTGACATGTCGGGCGTTGGTCCGGCATCAAGGTGTCATTCTATAGCAATCGCCATCCACCGTTCAATCGAGCTGAGCAAGTTCTCAGAATTCAAATTTGAGATTTCGTACTCTGGACACAAGACGTTGGAAGTTGTATGGTGGGACCGTCGATTTGTGCGCGCTGCACTCGGCAAACTTCCTGCAGCGCCGATATTATTCCCGTAAATGGAAGGTGTTTTGGTGAAGAACTTGCGTGTTACCGTTGTCGAATTGCCCGCTACCGTCGATGGTCGGTTGGACGGCCGGATAGCTAAAGACGTCTATTCGCTGTTCCGCTATCCTGCTCGCGGCGTGCCCTTGCTGGCTGCGGTCTGCCGGCGAGCGGGCTTCGATGACGTGGTCACGCTCGACCCGCAGTACAATCGCGACACGGGCCGCCTGGACGCAGATGATTGGAAACGCTTGGCCGACACGGACGTCCTGGGGGTCTCAGTCATTACGCGCACGGCAAACCAGTCGTTCGAATTGGCGCAGAAGGTCCGCGCTCTTAATCCCGCCGTGAAAATCGTCTTTGGCGGCCCCCACCCCACGGCGCTGCCGGAGGAGTCGCTGCAATTTGGCGATGTCGTCGTCACCCACGAAGGGGACTTCACGCTGCCGCTCCTACTTGAACGCCTGCGAGATGACTTCGAGCGGCCGCATCTCGAGGATCTCGAGGGAGTGAGTTTTCTTGGCCGGGACGGTGAAGCCATCCACAATCCGGACCGTCCCTTCTTGACGAGCGAAGAACTCTCCAATCTACCTTTTCCTTTGTACTCCGACCGCGTCAAGCAGGGAATTACTCACAACGTTGTGAACACTTCGCGCGGCTGCCCGTATGAGTGCGAATTCTGCTCGGTGATTGAGAACTTTGGGCGCGGATTTCGCTTCCTCGACGACGATTCGGCTCTGGCCTTGGTCCGCCACACCATCCGGTTGAACGGCAAGCCGATCTTTTTCGGCGATGATATCTTCGCTGCCAACCGCGCCCGCACCACGCGATTGCTGGAGCGGCTGCTCGCGGAAGGAATCAAGATGCCGCGCTGGTTTGCCCAGGTGCGGGTGGAGACGGCGCAGGACCGGGAATTGCTGAAGCTGATGAAGCGCGCCAACTGCGCCATGGTTTTCATCGGCCTTGAGTCGGTGAACGAAGAAACCCTTAAACTCTTCAACAAACACTCCACTCTCGAGAAGAACCGGCGCGCTATCGCGGCCTTTGAGGAAGCGGGGATCCGCGTGCATGGTATGTTTGTGCTGGGCTCCGACGCCGACACACCGGAGACCCTACGTGAGACGCTGGAGTTCGCCAGAAGCTCAGGCCTTACCACCACACAGTTTTTTGCACTGACTGCCTTGCCGGGGCCACCCCTGACCCGCCGCCTTGCCGAGGAGAAACGGATTTTCGCCTGGGGTGATTGGCAGCTTTTCGACGCTCAGCATGCGGTGGTTTGCCCTTCGCACATCAGCCCCTCAGAACTTCAAGCTGGTATTTTCCGAATTTCACGCCAGTTCTACTCCGTCAGTGAAGCGCTCCGGCAACTGGTCCGCGGGCGCTGGTACGATTTTGCCATCCGCCTTCAGGGTAGTTTTCTTACCCGGCGCATCGAGCGAGACAACGCGTCGTACAGCAGTGCGCTGGCCAGGTTCGACAAGGTTCGCGCCGATCTCTCGACGGAACTCGATAAGCTAAACGAGAGAGCCCGGGCTAAACTGCATGAGTACGGACTGGAACTCGAAGGCGGCCAAGCCCGCGCCAAAGCCTATTTCGCCGATCTGGCTCAGCAGTTCGAGTCCGCCTGCGACCAATTCAACCTTGAGCTCGTTCCCTACGGGCACGCCTTGCGGGAAATGGCCAGCAAGAAGCTCGAGAAATACCTTCACGCATTGTCCACAACCGCAATGTAGGCACAGGGCTTGCCTGCCCTGGCGTTTCTACATTTGCTGCTCAAACCAGCATTAAGAACCCTCGCCCCCTTGGGGGAGAGGGTGGCCCGCCTCGGCGTTGTCATCAGCCGAGGCGGGACGGGTGAGGGGGTCCCAACCTTTCGTCCACTCCCTGGACGTTCACAGCTCGCCCGTAAATACGTTGGGCAGGGACCATGCAAGGTCCAGCACTTTCCTCACAAACAACTCTGGCGCCTCCAAAACCATTCCGTTGGGGATTCGCATGATTGTGTATCCCAATCGTTTGAGCTTAGCGTCCCGGTTCGCATCGCGCTTGGCCTGACTTGGCTGGGCATGGGCGCTCCCATCCAACTCCACAATCAACCGCCGCCCGGGGCAGCAGAAATCAACAATGTACTGTTCGACGGCATACTGGCGTCGGAACTTAAAGCCTTTAAACCTGAAAGTCCGCAATAAGCGCCAAGCAGTCTCTTCAGATTCGGTTTCGTTCCGCCGAAGCTCGCGGGCCCTGGCAATTTGGGGGTCGCTGCGCGCGAAGGAGCGGCGGCGGGGATGGGGTTGTGTCGTTTCAGGTGCCATTTAGATCATCCCCTCACCCGGCCCGAGACGGCTGATGAATGCGCCGTCTCGCTCCACCCTCTCCCCCAAGGGGGAGAGGGTTCTTAACGCTGGGGCAAGCCGTCCCCCTACACCCGTCGGCCGATGATCAATCCAGAGGGGCCGGGCAGGCGCACGTGCCGCACGTCGTCGAAGCCTGCTTCCGTGAGCCAGGCAGCATACTCCGCCTCTGTGTAGGTGCTTCCACCTTCTGTCCCCACCAGCATGTTCAATGCGAATAACGCTGCGGATTTGGGCGCGGTCTTGTCGGGTTCGAGGATAAAGTCCTGGATCACCAGGCGGCCCTTTGGCGCCAGGGCGTGGAAGCACCGTTTGAAGAGATCCCTGTTTTCATCGACACCCAGCATGTGGCAAATGGCCGAGACCAACACCAGATCGTATCCGGCTCCAAGCTGGTCGGCGCGCAAGTCCCCTGGCTGCGTCCGGATGCGGCCAGCAAGGCCTGCGCTTTCGATATGCCCCTGGGTGATGGGGAGTACATCGGCCAGGTCCAGCAGGTCAACCTCGAGATCGTTCTTGGCGCACGCGAAGGCGATAGAGTATGCGCCCGAGCCTCCGCCCACATCCAACATGCGGGACACACCTTCGGTGCCGACCGCGCTGACCACCAGCGGCGCTCGCGCGCGGGCGTTGCGGTGCATGGCCGCGATGAAAGCAGTGGTCCAATCTTCACCCCGCCCCGCCATTGCCTGGCGAGTCACCGAGGTGCCGGCCCGAACGCACTCGGTGAGCGTCGACCACGTCTCCCACAAGTGCGCCAAATGCAGCGTTGCGACACGCCAGTCATCCGCAGAACCCGACACGAAATACCTGGCGCTCGAAGGGGTATTGCTGAAGACAGCGCCGCTCTTAGCCAACCAGCCCATGGCCACGAGGGCGTTCAACAGCATTTCCGTGGCGCGCGGGTCGCCGCTCACCCGGGCTCCCACCTCCTCGGCTGTCGCCCCGTTTCCCACGGCGGTAAACAGGTCCAACTCGACGGCGGTGAGGATTACCCGGCTTTCCTGAAATCCCCGCAGGGTGCGGTTCATATCGTCGGGAAGGACGCTGGAGGCAGCTTGCGCACGTTGTGCTGCCAACGCTTTGTCGCGATTTGCGCAGATCTCTTGCTTCAAAACGGCCACGTCCTTATTCGCCAAACGCTCCACAACTCTTCCACCCTGAAAGTGCGCTTGCACGATTTCAGGCACATCCTGCGGCCCCACGCCTGAATACCAGACGCCCTCAGGGTAGACAATCATGTTCGGCCCGCGATCGCAGAGGCCAAACGAACCGCAGGCCGTGACCAGCACCTCATTCGTCACCCCCTTCTGAGCCACCTCCTTGCGCAACGCCTCGAGTACCTTTGCCGAGCCGCGCGCCGCACAGCACGCCATCCCCTCGGCTTTCTGCTGCTCGCAGACAAACACGTGATAACGAAATGGTCCCATGGTCTCCACCTCGCCGTCAGATTAACATAAATCCTGTGTTCAAAACGCTTGCAACCGGACCAAGCTAGGTTTTATATTCAGGGAAATGTGACTCCGCGGGGGGAGCTATGACAATTAAGGACCTCATCGATTCTCGGAAGGATTTCTATTCGATTGCCGATGACGTTACCGTACATGAAGCGGCGCGCTACTTGCGTGAGAAGGAGATCCGGTCGGTCGGCGTGTGCGACCGCCAGGGGAAGCTCCTCGGGGTTGTGTCGCAAAGTGATATTTCTGATAAGGTCGCGGCAGAGAACAAATGCCCCGCCTGGATGCGCGTCTCGGAGATCATGACTTCAGAGCTCACCGTCGTGCCGCCCGAAACCTCTTTGGATGAGTGCGTGCGGCTCATGGAGAAGCACCGTTTCTTCCATCTGCCCGTCGTTGACCAGCAAGGGCAGTATCGCGGCATGATTTCCGTAAGGGATATCCTCACGGTTATTGCCTTGGACGAGAAGGCTCGGGCCGATATGCTGGAATCGTTTATGTTCCCGCAGCGGTGACGGAAGGTGTCAGGTGTCGGGTGTCAGGGGCAGGGATCGGAGACTAAGGGGAGGCCCTGGGCCATTGACCCGCCCGAGGCAATGAAAATCAGCGTCGTCCCCGCGAAGGCGGGGACCCATTTTCAGTCCAATGGATTCCCGCTTACGCGGGAATGACACACAGGGAGTGGCTTTTAGAAGAGGGTTAATGAAATGGTCAAAATCGTTGGCCACGTAAGCGGACCGCTCCTGCTCAGCCGAGCTTTGGTCATAATACCGCTGCTTACTCTGGGGATGATTATGTTCGTGGTCCCAGCGCGGGTGCGCGGGCAAAAGGCTGCGAAGATTGAATTGAAAACCACTGCATTCGAACCAGGGGGTTTCATACCCAAGCGCTTCACCTGCGAGGCCGCGGATGTGTCGCCCGCACTCGCGTGGAGCGATCCGCCAGCCGGCACACAGAGTTTCGCCATCATTGAGGACGATCCTGACGCTCCCTCGGGAACCTTTGTCCATTGGTTGGTTTATGATCTGCCGGCAGGTTACCGCCGGCTTCCGGAAGCGTTGCCTGGAAGCGATCAGATGGCGGGCGGGGGACGACAAGGGACCAACGACTTCTCAAGAACCGGGTACAGTGGACCGTGCCCGCCGCCAGGCAAGCCCCACCGCTACTTCATTCGGCTTTACGCTCTGGATGCGAAACTCGATCTGCGTCCCGCGGCCGCGCGAAGAGAGCTGGATAGTGCAATGCAGGGTCACATCCTGGCTCAAGCGGAGCTGATGGGCCGTTTCAAGCGGTGAGGCGGGCAGATGGGTAGTGGGCAGATCGGCAGGTGGGCAGATAGCCGCGCGGGCAAATAGGGAACCGGCAAGTGGTTAAACGACCTGGAGGGACCGAATTAGCCGGTGCAACATCTTCCCTAAGCTGTCGCAATTCTCGAGAATGTTCTTCGTTTCCAGAGGCGCCACTAATCCAACGCGGCCGGAAAGCATCAGATGCGTTTCTAGTTCCTTCAGTGAGCCTTGTGAGATGCGCAAGAACTGGCCGTATTCACCTCTGCTGTTTCTCCCGTAGCCTTCCGCGATATTGGCTGGCACTGACGTGGCAGCCCTGCGAATCTGCCCAGTCATCCCGAACAGTTCGTCCTTCGGAAAGCGCTTTGTGAGCGCGTAGCAAGCTTCCGCCAAGTCCATTCCCGCCTGCCAAACTCGCAGGTCACGATACGACCTGACTTTGGTCTGTTGCGTTGCCGCAGTTCCCTCGATCATTTGCCCGCCTGCCCACTGCCCACCTGCCTACTGCCCACCTGCCTATCTGCCTTCCTCGCCGGCACGCCTTTCGTGTGGCAATCCGTGCATTTGACAAAGTGGATGTTGTGCGGGCTCGTCGTGGCGCGGAACGTGGTGTCCATGGTTTCGACGTTGAGGCCGCAATTCGATAGGCGAGGGTGGCAGTTCATGCAGGAGGCGCGAGTGGTTTGCCCATGATTTCCATGGCAAGAAAGACAGCTTAGCCCTTCGTGCACGCCCATGGGCGTTCGGTCATCACCGGAACCCACCTCAAGACTCGCCAGCGGAGCATGGCACTGGTAGCAAAGCGCCTGGCGAGTGTCCGGACTGATTTTGACCCCGCGCGCGCCCTGGTGCATCTGGGGAAGGGAAAGGCTTCCCAAGGGAACGTGGTCGAGTTCGCGCCGATCGAAGAGCGCCAGAGATGGCCGGGCTATCTCTTCCGTGGCGCTTGCGTTCGCGGCTTTGACGGCGGGCCGCGCCAGGGGCATGCCTTGGCGGTGCATCTGGTGGCAGGTTAAGCAAGGAATAACAGGGCGGCCGGCCAGTTCAGGCTTCAGAAGGCGCCAGGGGCCGGTTGAATCGATGGGAGCTACCAGGTCACGGATGCCGCCCTGGAAGTGCATGGCGTGGCAGCGCAGGCAATCGTCCATGAGATGTTGCTGGCTGTTATGCTTCTTATCGAGAAAAATCTGGGCGTAAGTGGCGCTGTGTGAACTCGACGCCCAAGCGGCGTACTCGCCTTGGTGGCAATTCCGGCATCGCTCGTTCACCTGGAAATCGTCCTTGGTGCGAAGCTCCACGCGTTCCGGCAATTTACCTGAAAGATGGTCCGCTACACGCCGGATGTTGTTCAAATGAAAGCCGGCGTCCAACGTGAACACGCTTCCATGGCAGTCCGAGCAAGGAACATTCCGGTGCGCGGAGGTGTGCCAATCCGTATAGGGCTGCCAGATTTCATGGCAGCGGGCGCAGGCCTTTCCCTGCGAGTAGTCGTAGTATAGGCTGGTAGCTGGAAGGCTGAGAACGATAGCTACCACTCCGATCAGGAGCAAGCTGCGGTAACGGCGTGCGGGCTGTTCAGTTGGCATATCCTAACTCTGGTCGGGACTGATGACTTGGGCAAAGTGATGGATGGTTCCAGACCAACTGCCGAGATCCTTCGCTTCGCTCAGAGTTTGTGATTTTTTTGGATTTTTGGCCATTTTCGAGCACTTAACTCTTTTGTTATCAATGGCACTTTTTCGCAATATCCAAAAAAATCAC
>Ga0209517_10000485_pt1 | contig 67452 bp, 41 predicted proteins | sample PeaSoiMetSII2010_FD_187695 | JGI IMG/M metagenome (GOLD analysis project Ga0209517, IMG submission 187695) | Peat soil microbial communities from Weissenstadt, Germany - SII-2010 (SPAdes) (version 2) | ecosystem: Environmental > Terrestrial > Soil > Wetlands > Peat | place: Germany... | reverse complement strand
AATAGGAGCCCTTTATGATCGAAAGCGCGCAGGTGGAGAGTCCAGCGTCAGAATTGCCTGAAACATTACCGGAACGCAAGCCGGAAGCCGCGACCCGGCTGATCTCGCTGGATGCACTCCGTGGGACGGTGATGTTCCTGATGCTCGCAGAAGCCATGCGTTTGCATATCGTGGCCAGCGCATTCCCGCACAGTGCAATCTGGAGGGTGATCGGCTTCAACACTGACCATGTGGACTGGCAGGGCTGTTCGCTGCATGACCTGATCCAACCCGCCTTTTCTTTCCTGGTAGGCGCGGCGCTTCCGTTTTCGATCGCGAGCCGGACAATGAAGGGACAAACTTTCGGACCTATGCTGGCGCACGCGGTCCGGCGCGCCCTGGTCCTGATCTTTCTGGGAATCTTTCTCCGGTCCCAGTGGTCAAATCAGACCTACTTTACTTTTGAGGACACGCTGACCCAGATTGGATTGGGATACGTATGCCTGTTCCTGCTGGGATTCGCGCGGGTGCGAACCCAGGTGTTGACGCTGGTCCTGATCCTGATTTGCTTCTGGGTCGCATTCGCGCTTTATCCCGCGCCCGGGCCGCAGTTTGATTACGCCAGAGTGGGAGTTCCACAGAGCTGGACTCACAACTACACCGGATTTCTCTCGCACTGGAACAAGCATTCCAATCTTTCGTGGGCCTTCGACGTTTGGTTCCTGAACCTGTTTCCGCGAGAGCAACCTTTTGTGTTCAATGAGGGCGGTTGGTCCACGCTGAGTTTTATTCCAACGCTCGGGACCATGATCATGGGGCTCCTGACGGGAGAATGGCTCAAGGGCAAGGGATCGAAAGAACAGAAATTGCGCGGGCTCGTGATCGCCGGAACAGGCTTGCTGCTGCTCGGGCTGTTGTGTCAGTGGGCTGGGATTTGCCCGATCGTCAAACGGGTCTGGACATCGTCCTACACTCTGTATAGCGGAGGCTGGGTCATTCTGATCCTGGCAGGGTTTTACGCGCTGATCGAATGGCAGGGATGGCGGCGATGGGCGTTCCCGCTGGTAGTGATCGGAATGAATTCGATTGCGGTTTATGTGATGAGTTGGACCATGGCGAGTTTCTTCAGCCAAGCCGTAAACCGCCACTTTGGATGGGCGCTCTCGGCTATGACCGGACCGACCTTCCAGCCCGTACTCCACGGTTTTGCCGTGATTTTGATCTTTTGGCTCATCCTGCTCTGGATGTACCGCCGCAAGATTTTCTTGAGGATCTGAGCGATAGAGCAAGGCATGCTGCGTTGTAGGTATCCCGCCATCGGGTGGTCCGCCGCTCGAAGGTTACTTCTTCAAGCCTGCGGTCCAGTTCACCACCACGTTGATGGCATGGGTCGATTCACCCACGTCCGTATTCGTGATTACGCGTCCGTCTGGCGCAATATCCCACGCCGCACCGTAAGTTGTGACCCGCGGGCGGGCGTTCACATAGAGCTGGGGCGCTCCGATTTCTACGTTCTTTCCTTGCGCGGTAAATGGGACCTTCACCAATGTGCCGTCCATTCTCTCGTACAACAGTGCCTGCCCGTTCGGGAACCAATGGACGGACCGTGCTCCATCGCTGGAAACCAGCCATTTGCCGTTGGCATCGGGGAAGCTGGTGACATACGCCTCGATGGCGCCGCTTTCCGCGGAAAGATAGGCCACCCATTTACTATCGGGGGAAAAATGGGCTCCGAGGGCAACCATAAATGATGATTGAAGGAACGGCCTGGGCTTGCGCTCGCCGTTCATGGGAAGCACATACAAACCGAACGGAGCAGGTGGAACGACGGCATGATACAGAAGAAACTGGCCGTCTTTCGACCAGTCATCGATGGTATTGAGTACCGTTCCGGCGGAGACCAATTCCTCCTGCTGGCCTGAACCTCCGGCCTCCTTGACGTACATCTTCGACCCGGAATTCCCGACCTCAGAAAACGCAATGCGGCCGCCATCCGGCGCCCATGCGACTCTGCTGATAAACCCAGCATCGGTGAAGGTGAGGCGCGTTTTGACTCCACGAGCTAGATCGTAGATCCACAACTCCACGTGAGGCGAGCCGATGGTCACCGCCAGCCTGTGGCCATCGGGGGATAGCCACACGTCGCGATAGTTGTCATTATCAGCGGCTTTGGTTGGTGCTTTGCTTGCCGGCGACACCCAGAGTAATTGCGACGGCTTTACCGTGTTGCCCGCCTGATACACGAGAACCCCGCTCGGTGAAACGTCAAACGCGCTGTGCCACGTTCCCGGATTGTGGTTCACGTCTTGCGCAACTGCCACTGCGTCACCGTTCAGTTCGCCGCTTCGCTCATTGAACGGCATCGCCATGAGTATGTTGCTCTGCACATAGAGGAGGTATCCGGGCGCGACCACCGCGTTACTGTCTGCCGGCATAAGCATCCGTTCTTTCTTGCCATCGAACTCGGCCAGGTAGATGCCGTTATGCTCATTCGCAGCCGGATTGCCGTGGGAGCTGGCGAGATAGAGGAAACGCTTGCCGTCCGCGAGCCACACCGGCCAGCGGTGTGTAGTGTGCAGGTCGTGATTGATGGTGGTGACAGCTCTGGCTGCGCCCCCACTTGCGCCGACCACAAAGATGGGTTTGGTCGGCTCGGGGGTAAACAGGATCAGATTGTTCGTGCCCCAGCTTCCGCCACGGCCGCGAGGTGCGTCCGCCAATTCCAACACCGGGCCAGAATCATTCGGCGCCTTCTTCAATTTCCCGTTTGCGAAAAAGCCCAGCCACTTACCATCTGGCGACCAGAAGGGGTAGGTTCCAGTTTCGGTGCCAATCAGGGGGCGGGCTTCGCCGCCGTTCAAGGCGCGCACCCACACACTCGACCGGCCTTGGTCGTCTCGCGCAGTAAACGCGATGCGGGTGCCGTCCGGCGAAATTGCCACCGGACCCGCGGCATCGTCATCCATCAACTGGAATTCGGTCTTTTCCGGCGCTGGAATCAATGCCCGCACCTCAACTGCGGGAGTGGACGGCTTGGGCAGAAAAAAGATGGTTACGACAAGGGCCGCGATCAGCAACGCGCAGAAGCCGGCGAGAGCGGGGACGGCTCGGTTGGGCGCGCGAGCCTTGGCGGGTTCGGGTGGCCTGCCCGCGGTAGCAATCCATTTCAGTTCCGCCTTCACGTCGGCGGCGCTTTGCCAGCGTTCTGCTGGATCCTTCGCCAGAGCCCGCTGGATGACGTGATCGAGAGCCTGGGGAGTGAGTGGCTGCACGGCTGAGATTGGCTCCGGCTCTTTCTCCAGGATCGCGCTCATCACACTGATCTGCGTCTTGCCTGCAAAAGCCCGCTTGCCGGTGAGCATCTCGTAGAGGACGGCCCCGAGGGCAAAGATGTCGGTGCGCGCGTCCGCTTCCTGTCCTTGAACCTGCTCCGGCGCCATGTACTGAAAGGTTCCGACGATCTTGCCTTCCTGAGTCAAAGGCCGGCTCATAGTGGCCATTGAACCCGACGCCATTGCGCCGAGGCCCTGAACGGGTTTTGCGAGGCCGAAATCCAGAAGCTTTGTTCCGGATTTTGTCAGCATGACGTTTCCTGGCTTAATGTCACGATGCACAATGCCACTCTTGTGCGCCTTCTCCAGCGCCTCGGCCATCTCAATGGCGCATTGCAGCGCCTGCGCAAGCGGCAAGGGACCTTTCTCCAGGCGACGCTGCAGCGACTCGCCCTCGAGCAGTTCCATCACCAGATAGTCAGTGCCGTCCTGTGAACCGATGTCGTAGAGATGGCAGATGTGGGGATGCGACAGCGCTGAAATTGCTCGCGCCTCCCGCTCGAAGCGCGCCTTCAGATCAGGATTGGAGGAAAGGTCCTCGGGCAAGACTTTGATGGCGACGTCACGCCCCAGGCGCGTGTCGTGAGCGCGGTAAACCTCGCCCATTCCGCCGCTGCCCAGCGCGGAGACGATTTCATACGGTCCGAGTCTCTTGCCAGAGGTGAGGGCCATCCGCGGGACATTATAGCCCCCATCGAAAACGCGACGCTCAGGCTGCGGAATGGGCGACCTGGTTGCCGGTAGCCGGCATTTCGATTCGAGCCACTCCACCATTGTTTCCGGGTAGTCGGGTCACCGCGAGATTATTATGGCGCTACTCCGAGCTGCCAGTACAGGAAGCTCAACTGATCCACTGAGTCGCCGATGTCCTGGGTCAACGACCGGCCGCCGGAGTGTCCGGCTTTGAGTTCGTAGCGCAGCAGGATCGGGCGGTCCGAGCCGGTGTCGGCTTGCAGCAGGGCGGCCATCTTGCGGGCGTGCAGCGGCGCCACCCGCGTGTCGCCGTCTCCAGTCATGAAGAGCACAGCCGGGTACTTCACGCCCTTCTTCACGTGCTGGTAGGGCGAATATGCGTACAGCCACTTGAATTGTGCGGGGTCTTTGGCCGTGCCGTACTCGGTGACCCAGAACTGCGCCTCCATGAACTGGTCGTAGCGCAGCATATCGAGCAAGGGATGCCAGCAAACCACCGCCCGATAAAGTTCCGGACGCTGGGTCAACGCGGCTCCAACCAGCAGGCCGCCGTTGCTGCCGCCGAGAATCGCCAACTTCGATGGATTGGTGTAGTGGTTCTGGACCAGCCACTCCGCTGCGGCAATAAAATCGTCGAACACGTTTTGCTTCTTGTCGAGCATGCCCGCCTTATGCCAGGCTTCGCCGAATTCGCCTCCGCCTCGCAGGTTGGCCAGTGCGTAAACGCCGCCGCGCTCCGCCCACACAATTGCATCCGCGTTGAAAAACGGTGTGTTGTTGACGGCGAATCCGCCGTATCCCTCGAGCAGCGCTGGATTCGTGCCGTCCAGCTTGACTCCTTTGGCGTAGAGCAGAAACATCGGAACTTTGGTTCCGTCTTTCGAGGCATACCAAACCTGCTTGACTTCAAACTTCGAGGCATCGACCGGAACCTTAACCTGTGCCCACACCGCCTGCTTTCCAGTGGCCATGTCGCAGCGATAGATGGTGGCCGGAATCGCATAGGACGCATAGGTGAAATAGGCGGCCGAGTTCTCCCACTTTCCCTGCACGTCGTAAATCGAGCCCAGCGCCGGCAGGGTGGGCTCGAACGCCAGCTTTCCATCCGGCTGAAAAACTTTCACGATTGAAGTCGCGCTCTTGACGTAGGCAACCCAGATCTTGCCACCGGCCAGCGATACATTGTCGATCGCGTTCTCGGCCTCGGGAACGACTTCGCGCCAGTTCTCGGGCGAGGGCTTCGCCATGTCCATCACCATGACCTTGCCCTTGGGCGCTTTGTAGTTGGTCTGCAGGAACATCTGGTCGCCGACCGCGAAGCCTAAGTTGCGCGCATCCAGATCCTTTATGAGCGGCTGAATCGGCCCATTTTTTTTCAGATCCTGAGCCCAGATTTCAACCTTGTCTGCGGCCGAGCCGTGGAAAACATGAATGACGAGGTGCCGGCCATCCTCCGAGGGATCGCCAACAATGATGATGTCTTTCGCGTACCCCTTGCCGAATACATCCGGGTCCGCTTCGACATTTGTTCCCAGCTTGTGGAAGCGCACCCGCGGGCCGTCGTCAAGCATGGTCGAATAGTAGAACCCGCTTTTGTCCGGCAAGAAAGAAAGATCGAAGTAAACTCTCGCCGGCAACACGTCGGCCAGATCGTGCTTGGCAGCGACGTCGAGCACGTGCACCTCGGTCTCATCCTTGCCGCCGATGCGTAGCACGTAGGCCAGCAGGTTGCCGTCCTTCGAGACATCCATAATTTCGACGTTGGTGGAGTGGTCCGCGCTCATGGGATTGGGATCGATCAAAACTTCTTCGTTCCCGGTATCGCCCTGCCGGGTGTAGATGACGAACTGTTCTTGGTCGGCGGCGCGCTTGCGGTAGAAGAGGCGCCCGTTGCGCTCGATGGGTGAGCTGATGCGTTCTACCTTCTTTAACTCGGCCAGGCGCTTTTCCAGACGCTCGCGTCCCGGCCAGCCGTCGAGGAGCTTGTGGGTATAGTCGTTCTGTTGGTTGATCCACGCCCGGGTCTCGGGTGACTCTTGATCTTCGAGCCAGCGGTAGGGATCAGGCACGGTTACGCCATGCAGCGTCTCTTGAACATCGCCCTGGCGGGTGGCAGGGGGCGCGGCCATGGCTGCGGCGGCATTTTGGGCCACGGCAAACGCGGGAAACATAACAATCAGAGACAGAAGGCCCAAGAGCGTGCGTTTCATGATTCCTCCGACCGGGCATTCTCATGTCCAGAGCAGGCGATGTCAAGCAGGTTTACTCGCGGACGGCGTCTTAATGTCCTAAGGTACCGGAGGGACCACCGACAGTAGCCCGCCAGTTCACTGGCGGGAGTAGCCGCGGGCGGAACCGCGCCCCGGAGGGGCGCCTGAAACCCCGCGTGATGGTCTAGTTCACACGTCGGACGAACCGAGCGGTTCAGGCATCCCGGGATGCGGTCTGCGGGAAATCGCTCTACCCGGCGTTTGAAACGCCGGGCTACTCTCAATCGTCCCAGGACGGAAATCCGATGATGACGGGAACTCGTCGATGGAGAGAATTCAGCAAACTGCCCACCCTCCGGTAGGGGTAGGCCTGCGAAGAAATAAACTCAACCACGAAGGTCACGAAGTATCACGAAGGACGTCCTTATTCATGTGGCCCGTTGCGTGCGCGCTGCTGCGGAAGGAACTTTCCCTTATGCTTGCACGTAGAGTCAGAAGGAGAGGTGTGCCCATGCGGATGCTGCGGGTTGTGGGATTCTTGCTGGCGGCCTCGGTTTCGTTCGCGCAGAGTTCGCCGCCGGAACCAGCGAAGGAACCTGAGCAGGCGAACGCTGCGCTGACGGCAGACGCCATTATGGCGCGCGTGGCACAGAATCAGGACCGCAGCGAAGAGCTGCGCAAGCTATACGTCTACCGCCAACATACGCACATTCTCACGCACCGACCCAAGGGCGGCCGCCTGCTGCGCGAAGAGACGGCCGACTATGACGTGGTTCCGACACCCGATGGAACTCAGAAAGAACTCAAGCTGCTTACCGGCCGCTACTGGAGCAAGGGGAAATACGAGACGTTTCAGGGGGAGCCCGCGCCTGAGGCCGATGGTCTTGATGGGGGCCTGATCCACGGTTTCCGTGAGGATCTGTTGAATGAGAAGACTAAGGACGGACTGGGGAAAGATCTGTTTCCGCTGACAACGGAGGGGCAGAAGGATTACGAATTCACGCTGCTGGGGCAGGAGATGGAAGAGGGGCGCAACGTCTACCACATCGGCTTTCGACCCAAGGATAGGCACGACATTGCGTGGGCGGGCGAGGGTTACATCGACGCGGCGGAGTTTCAGCCGGTGCGGGTGTTTACCAGATTGTCGCGGCGGATTCCGTTTGCGGTGCGGACATTTCTGGGAACCGATGTGCCCGGCGTTGGCTTCAACGTGGTGTACAAGCGGCAAGAGGATGGAGTGTGGTTTCCCGCCACCCTGGGGACGGAGTTCCGGATTCACGTGTTGTTCTTCATCAACCGGGACATCTCGGTGTCGCTGGAAAACTCGGGGTTCGAGCGGACGCACGTGGAGAGCAGGATGAAGGTGGTGGGCGGGCCGGTGGAGTGAAGGCCACAACAGCCAGCAGGAAGAGAAAGTCAAAGGCAAAGGCTACGGAGCTGCGCTCCGTGGACAGCCGAGGGCGGCTGTCCCTACATAGAAACTTTAGTCGCCACTGGCGTGGTGCTGGGTGGGAACCAGGACCAGGCGCGGGCGGCCTGTTTCCGGCTGCTGCTGCGAGGAGCGGCCGAACGCGTTCAGGATGCAGATGACCGCGGCGTATGCGGCGAGAACGCCGAGGCTCACGGATGCGATGACGGTGGCGAAGAGGAGGACGGGCATTATGAACGTGATCACGGTCGACCAACCTTAGAGAATCCCAGAGTCTATTGCGGCGCCTCTCCCATCCTTCTTATTGCCTGAGCGCGAATCTTCAATCTAACTTGAAGCCTTCTCAATCTAACCTGCGTTGACGCTCCGCGCTGTTGACGACTAAGATACGGAGTAGAGCTGTGCAATTCCACTTTCTAACAATTCTGCAACCCTGTCGACGTTACGGAAGGGGCATGCACCCCGGCGAATGATGGCGATTACCAAGATTTCCGTCCGGGGCGCCCGGCAGCACAATCTCAAGAACATTGACGTCGAGATTCCGCGTAACACCCTGACGGTGGTTACCGGGCTGAGCGGGTCGGGGAAGTCGTCGCTGGCCTTCGATACGATATATGCCGAGGGGCAGCGCCGCTACGTAGAGACCCTGTCGGCCTATGCGCGGCAGTTTCTGGACCAGATGGAACGCCCGGATGTGGATGCAATTGATGGACTTAGCCCGTCCATCTCGATCGAGCAGAAGACCACCAGCCGCAGCCCGCGCTCGACCGTGGGCACCATCACCGAGATCTACGATTATCTTCGCCTGTTGTTCGCTTCCATTGGGGTGCCACATTGTCCCAAGTGCGGGCGGGCGATCAGCCGGCAGTCCGCCGACCAGATTGTGCAGCGGGTGATGGTGCTGAGTCCGGAAGATCGGGTGATGGTGATGGCGCCAATCGTCCGCGGCCGCAAGGGCGAATTCAAGAAAGAGATGGAGACGCTGGTCAAGCATGGCTATACCCGGGCGCGCATTGACGGGGAACTGGTCAGCCTGGACGACGAGACGTTAATCGATCTCGACAAGCGGAAAAATCATACGATTGAAGTAGTGATCGATCGGCTGCTGGTGAAGCCGGGGATCGAACATCGTCTGGAAATGTCGGTCGGGCTCGCGATGAAGCTGGCAGGCGGGTTGGTGCAGGTTGCGGTGGTCGGCGGCGAGGAGCAGCTTTATTCCGAGAAACTGGCGTGCCCCGATTGCGGCATCAACGTACCGCAACTGGAGCCGCGGTCGTTTTCGTTTAACAGCATGTATGGGGCGTGTCCGGAGTGTCATGGCCTCGGTAGCAAGTACGACTTCGATCCGGCGAAGGTGATCACCGACTGGTCGAAGCCGCTGCTCGAAGGCGGGCTGGGGCCGGGATCGGCGTCGCAGAACCTGATTCACATGCTGCAGATTTCGGCGGCGGCGTATGGAATCGATCTCAACATTCCGTTCGAGAAGTTTCCCGAGAAGACGCAGGACTTTCTGCTGAACGGCGAACCGGGACGCGGCGGGAAGACTGGGTTCCACGGCATCTTCGGATATCTGAAACAGAATCTGGAGGAGTCAACTTCGGAAGGCTATCGCGACTGGCTGATGGATCACATGTCGGCCACGGAGTGTCCGGCGTGCCAGGGAAAGCGGCTGCGGCCGGAGAGTCTGGCGGTGAAGGTGAATGGCATGTCGATCGCCGACTTCACGGCGATGCCGGCAGCGCGGTCGATGGCGGTGGCGCAAGGTATCAATCTGGTGGGGCGCGAGGCGGCGATTGCGGGCCGCGTCATGCATGAGGTGGTGGAGCGTCTGCAATTCTTGAATGCGGTGGGGTTGGGATATATCTCGCTGGATCGCTCGGCCGCGACGTTGTCGGGCGGCGAGGGGCAGCGTATTCGGCTGGCGACGCAGATTGGATCGAAGCTGCGCGGTGTGTTGTATGTGCTGGATGAGCCGTCGATCGGACTCCACCACCGGGATAACGACCGGCTGCTGACTGCGCTGGAGAATCTGCGCGACCTGGGGAACACGGTGCTGGTGGTGGAGCACGATGAAGAGACGATCCGGCGGGCGGATTATGTGGTCGATCTGGGGCCGGGCGCGGGGCGGCATGGCGGAAGCTTGGTGGCGCATGGCACTCCCCAGCAGATCATGGATGATCCGAACTCGCTGACCGGGGCGTATATCTCGGGGCGGACGTCGATTGCGATGCGGCCGGAGCGCCGGCACACGAACGGCACGGCGCTGACGATTCTGGGCGCGAAGGAAAATAATCTCAAGAACCTGGATGTGACGTTTCCTTTGGGCGTGATGACGGTGGTGACGGGAGTCTCCGGGTCGGGCAAGTCGACGCTGGTGAATGACATTCTGTATCGCGCGCTGGCACGGCAGCTTTACCGGTCGCGCGAGAAGTCGGGGGAGCACAAGGCGATTTCGGGGGCGGAGAATATAGATAAGGTCATCCGCATCGATCAGTCGCCCATTGGGCGGACGCCGCGGTCGAATCCGGCGACCTATACCGGAGTGTTCACACAGATTCGCGACTTCTACGCCATGCTGCCGGAATCGCGCGAGCGTGGCTACAAGGCAGGACGGTTTTCGTTCAACGTGTCCGGCGGGCGCTGCGAGGCGTGCCAGGGCGAGGGGCAGCGGCGCATCGAGATGAATTTTCTGCCGGATGTGTATGTGCTGTGCGAAGTGTGCGGCGGGCGGCGCTATAACCACGAAACGCTGGCGGTGAAGTACAACGGAAATTCGATTGCAGATTTGTTAGAGATGCCGGTCTCCGACTCGCTGCCGATTCTGGAAAACATTCCGCAGGTGAAGCAGAAGTTGCAGACGCTGGTCGACGTAGGGCTGGGATACATTCATCTCGGTCAATCTGCGGTGACACTCTCCGGCGGCGAGGCGCAGCGCATCAAGCTGGCGCGCGAGTTGAGCAAGCGGCAGACGGGCAAGACTCTGTATCTACTTGATGAGCCGACCACGGGACTGCACTTCGATGACGTGAAGAAGTTGCTCGACGTGCTGCACCGGTTGACCGACCTGGGAAACTCGATCATCATCATCGAACATAATCTGGACGTGATCCGGAATGCCGATTGGATTATCGATCTCGGGCCCGAGGGCGGCGAAGAGGGTGGACGGATTGTGGCTCAGGGCACACCGGAAACGGTGGCGCGGGTGAAGAAGTCGTACACGGGGCAGGCGCTGGCGAGGTACTTTGGCGGGAAGAAGTACCCAGTGCCTGGTACCGAGTACCCAGCTAAAATCTCATAGAAAGAAAGCTATTTTGTCCTCCTCTGATAATTCGCAGTTTGAGCCGCAGCCGGCGGTGAGCGTCGAACCGCAGGCGCCGGCGCCGAGCGCACCGAATCCCTTTACGTTTGGTCCCGATGCTGTAGTCATCAACCCTCCCCTTCCACTAGCGCCGCCGCCGGTGGAGAATCCGGTGTGGAGCGGGTGGGATGTGCTGCTGATCGGCGGCCTGACGTTCGTCACCATGCTGGTGCTGCAGACGGTGGTGATTGTGGGAGCGCTGTGGCTTATCTATCCGCACTCGAACCTGGCGGTGGTGGCGCAGAAACCGATTCTGCTGCTGGTGTCGCAATTTCTGATCTACGCCGCGGTGGCTGCGTGCATGGTAATGCTGGTCGAGGGCAAGTACCACGTGGCTTTCTGGCAGGCGATCCGGTGGAACTGGCCGCAGTCGGAATGGAAACTGCTGGGGCTAGGCGCGGCGATGTTCTTTACTCTCGGCCTGCTGCAGAGTTTGTTGCCCATGCCGAAGGACACGCCGTTCGAGCATCTTTTCGATCGCCCCCGCGACGCGTACCTGCTGGCGATTATCGCCGTGAGCCTGGGGCCGCTGATGGAGGAACTGTTCTTTCGCGGGTTCATGTATCCCGTGCTGGCGCGGCGCATGGGTGTGGCCTGGGGGATCGTGCTCACAGCGTTGCCGTTCGGTTTGATTCATCTGCCGCAGTACGGATGGGCGTGGGGAGCGGCGCTGGTAATCTTTTTGGTGGGTGTGGTATGCGGCATGGTACGGGCGGCCACCCGGTCGGTAGGGGCAAGCTTCCTGGTCCACGTGGGGTTCAACGGCATGCAAATGCTGATTGCTGTGGTGGCGACTCAAGGGTTCCGGCACATGCCGAAAGCTGCCATCTTTCTGCCGTGAATCGCGAGGCTTGTCATTCTGAGCGAAGCGAAGAACCCATGCACTCCTGCCGATGTCGCATAGCGGCTTCTATTGCATAGATCCTTCGCGGCAAAAGACGCCGCTCAGGGTGACAAGGCCATCTGGAGAGATGTGGCTGAAGGGCCCACTGGGGCTTAATTCTGAAGTATATTATTAAGAATTGTCTTGTTTCAGGCCGGAAGTATGACCGAACCTGTTGTCCCCAACCAGATGCGAGAGCCAGGGCCAAAGACTGTGGCAGAGACGCTGTTGTCGCCCAGCATCCTGGAAGCCGTTCCCGATGCCGTAATCGCCGTGAACCGGCAGGGCGTTATTATCCAGGCTAACTCGCAGACGGAAGCGCTGTTCGCCTACACGCGCGACGAGCTGATCGGACAGAAAGTCGAGATGCTCGTGCCGGAGAGGCAGCGACCCGAGCACGACCGTCATCGCGATCAGTTTCACGCCAGGCCGAAAATCCGGCGCATGGGCAGCGGGCTCGATCTTTACGGAAGGCGCCGCGACGGATCCGAATTTCCGGTTGAGATCAGCCTCAGTCCCATTGCCACCGGGGACGGAACGATGGTGCTGAGCGTGATCCGGGACATCAGCGACCGCAAGCGCATTGAAGAAGAGCTGCGCCGCGCTAACGAAGAACTCAACCGCAGAAAAAGCCGGGAGCTGCGCGATTCTCAAAACCGCCTGGCGCTGATTGTCGATTCCTCGCAGGATGCGATTATCGGCAAGAACCTCGACGGCCTGGTCACGCACTGGAACAAGGGCGCTGAGCACATCTACGGCTACACGGCGCAGGAGATGATTGGCAGGCCCGTCTCGGTGCTTGCTCCCAGAGAGCGGGAGGACGAGATTCCGGCGATCCTGGAGAAGATCCGCACCGGGCAGCGGGTGGAGTACTTCGAGTCGGTGCGCGTCACCAAAGACAAGCGGAGTCTGCATGTCTCGATTTCTGTTTCACCCATCTACGATGCGGACGGGAACGTGGTGGGGGCATCCACGATTGCGCGTAATATCACCGCGCAGAAAAAGATTGAGGATCAACTGCGGCAGTCGCAAAAGATGGAAGCGGTGGGGCGGTTGGCGGGCGGAGTCGCGCACGACTTCAACAACCTGTTGGGCATTGTGACCGCATGTTCGGAACTGCTGCGCAGCCGGGTTGACGAGGAGAGCGCGGAGTATATCGATAATATTCGCGAGGCGGCGAAGCGGGGCGCGTCCCTGACCCGGCAACTGCTGGCATTCAGCCGCAGGCAGCCGGTGCAGACTCAGTTGCTGGATCTGAACGAGCGGCTCAAGGAAGTGAATAAGCTGTTGCGCCCGCTGATGGGAGACGATGTGGAGGTTGTGCTTCTGCCGCGGCCGGCGACGGCCGTAATTGAAGCGGATCCCGGGCAACTGGATCAGATTGTCATCAATTTGGCAGTGAACGCGCGGGATGCCATGCCGCGGGGAGGAAAGCTGATTCTCGAGACCGCAGCGTTCGATTGCGACGAGTCTTTTGCGCGGGAGCACTCGATGACCGCGGGACGCTATGTGATGCTGGCGGTCAGCGACAGCGGAACCGGGATGGATGAGGTCACGCGATCCCGCATCTTCGAGCCTTTTTTCACCACCAAGGAAATGGGCAAAGGCAGCGGGCTCGGCTTGGCGACCGTCTATGGCATCGTCAAGCAGAGCGGCGGACATGTTTGGGTCTACAGTGAGCCGGGACAAGGAACGACATTCAAGATTTACCTTCCCAGCGCCGAGCACAAGCTGGGAACAGCGCCTGCGGCTCAGCCGGAGGCGCTGCCTGCCAGGCGAGAGGGTGCGACCATTCTGCTGGCGGAAGACGACGCTGTCATGCGCCGCCTGACGAGAAAGATGCTGGAAGGGCACGGCTACAAGGTGCTGGAGGCCGAAGACGGGAAGGCCGCTCTGGATGTGATTGGTTCCAACCATACGGCGGTGGACCTGATCCTCACCGACGTGGTGATGAAGGGGATGACTGGCCCGGAGTTGGTTCTGAGGGTCATCGACTCCCACCCTGCGATGAAAGTCGTATACATGTCGGGCTATACCGGAGAGCTGGTCGCGAACCAGGGAATCGACGGCGGCATCCGGCTGCTGGAAAAACCGTTCACGAGAGCGGACTTGCTGAAGACCATCGACGCCGCGCTGGGGTAGGGAGTGTGGCGCGGGCACTCTTGCCCGCGACTGCCGGCGGCGCATGAAACGCTCGGTTTGTGGTGCATTTGCAAATTTGTTTTCTTGGAAAAGGGTTTAGTCCTGATTTCAGATTGCTCGTGGTGAGATTTCGCGGGCAGGAGTGCCCGCGCCACACTAAGTGCCCGCGCCACATTCTTCAATCCACAACCAATGGTAATCTTCCGGTTTATGGACTAAGCCTTTTCTGACCGGATTCTGGCGGATGTACTCGACGGTTTCCCGCAAGCTCTCGTTTCCTCTCAGGACGTGATCGAAAGACTCGTCTTGCCACACGGGGCCGGTTCTTCCGCTGAGTTTATTGATGCTGCGGGCAGAGGCGCCCTTGATCGCTCGCAGAATTTCCGGGAGTGCGAAGGTCCAGCCATCGGCGTCGCGCAGGGCGGTGAATAGCAGATGCACGTGATCGGGCATGATGACAGCGGCATGAAGCTGGATCGTTTTGCCGTTAGATTTCGCGGGCAGGAGTGCCCGCGCCACACTTTGCCCGCGCCACACTTGGCCGCGATTTACTTTACTGTGACGGTCAGCAACTGCGCGCCGCTTACTACGTAGTCCAGCGGCGGGGTTGCGGTTTCGTCTACGTTGGATTCTCCGCTGACGATCATCTCCTGGTTGCCGCGCATGCCTTCCATGATGTTCATCACCGAGATGGGCAACGTGGGCATGACTTTGTCGGCGACCCGGGCTTCGGGATCGGCTTCCAGCAGGGAAACGTAGAGACGATTGTTGGCGTGCTCTTTGTTGAGCAGCGCAATGGTGGAGGCGAGGTCGAGTTTGCGTCCGAAGGCGGGATTGGTGCGGCCCACGCGGTCGAGCGTGTCGCCGTCACTCACCAGAATGCGCAGAACTCCTTTGCTGACCGAGGTGGGGATCTTCACCGGAATCTGGCGCACGACCCGGTCCCCGCGGTAGGGAGCTAACACGGTTTCGACAATGATTTGATCGCCGGGACGGGCTTCGGTCACGTCGGTGCGGGCGCTCTCCAGGCGCGCCCAGCGGCGCTCGCGGACCAGGTCGAAATCAAGTTTCAGGCTCTTGACGGCGGGCGCGTTGTAAGGATTGTCGTAGATGCGCCCGAAACGCTCGCCGAGGGAAAGAGCCGCTGCCATGGCGGCAGGCTGGCCGTTCTCCGCGGGAACGAACATATTCTTAAGCGCAACCTCGGGAAAGCCTTTGACGTTGATGCTGCCGTTCAGGCGATAGGTGATTTCTTCGCCGTATTCATTCACGCCGTGCAGGGCGTTGAAGACGGTGGCCATGACGGCCACAGGGCTCAGGCGCGGATTGTTGAGCACTTCGTAGTGAAACTCTTTTTGGTGCCCGCCTCCGCCGTGGATGGTCAGCGTCACCGGAATCATGTCGGGCTGTTTGTTGAAGACGCCCAGGATGCCGGTGTGACGATCCTGCACGAAGACTCCCGCCTGCTCGGTGGTGTTGACGATTTTGAAGGCGTTCAGCGGCGAGGGCAGCGTGGCCAGCACGGTGGCCTTGTTCATGGGCAGATCGACGGAGCCGAACTGCAGCAGAGGATGTCCGCAGGCCAGCAGGCGCTGGGGATCGATGTAGGTGACGGTGCAGGTAGCAGCGATGTCCATATCGCCGCGCACCAGAATCGCACTCACGGCCGAACCGGGTTCGAGCGGTTCCGGCTGCTTATCTTCACTCACAGAGCCTGCGCCCATGACCGGGATGACTCCGGCAGAGGCGAACTGTCCAGCGAAGCGGCGGACGGTGTCTTCGGAGAAACCGTTGAACACCAGGGGCGTGTCGATGGGTCTCAGGTAGTTCGCGAAGTCTTGCATCGAGTCGGGAAGAGCAACTGCATCGCCCGGAGCCGCGGTCTTTCCAGCGGCGCTGGTCACTGCCGGCTTGATCGCGGCGGCCTCTTCGGCCGGCGACTTATCGAGTGCGTTGATCTCGAGCATGTCGGCGATCGGGGTTACGCCGGCAATCGGCTCCTTGGAGAATTCACCGATGCGGAAGGCGAGCGCGCCCGCGAGCTTTCCGTCGAGATATACAGGGCTGCCGCTCATGCCCGCCACCACGCCGGTGTATTCGACTTTCGTCCCGTGCAACCGGATCAGGATGATGTCGCCCTTGGGGCCGTTCACGTTGTGCAGCACGCCGAGGACTTCCACGTCCATCGATTCCGGCTTCACGCCTTCGAACACCGTCAGAGCATAGCCGCGCATGCCGGGATGGATCTGGTCCACCGGGATCGTCGGCTGTGAGGTTTGGGCGGAAAGGTGAATTGCTGATAGGGATAGACCAAAGACGAGAAGCGCGAGAACTGCTTTTCTCATGTAATGCCCCGACAGGACCCGCCAACAGATCCTACATACAGATTAGACTCGGACCAACTGCGACTCGTTGCACGGAAGGGGGAAAAGATCTGGGACCGGGCAAAACATCCCAATTGCGAATCCTTGCGTCTATACTAGCACAGAGAGTTTTCGGGGTTCACCATGTTTAATCGTCACAAAGAGAAGACTTTAGAACACAAGAGCGGGAACATCTGGCGAGCAGTTTTGGCGGCGGTGCTCGGCCTGGCGCTGCTCGGCGGGGCGCTTCCAGCACTGGCTCAGGATCAGAGTCAGACGCCGGCCAGCCCGACGCCGTCGCAGGCGCCGTCCCAGACGCCGTCCCAGACGCCGCCCCAGACACCCGACAGCGGCAAACCCAAGCAGGACGTTCCGGCCGAAGCCGGCGGTCCTACTGACAACATGGGTCCGTATGCGATCCCTAAGAAGAAGGCGGAAGACGCGCCCCCGCCGCCTCCCCCCGTTACGGCGAAAAGGCCCGAGGATATGCCGGACTATTCGCTGAAAGTAAACGTGCCGCTGGTCAACGTCGACGTGCTGGTCACAACCAAAGACGGGCAGTTCATTCCCGGGCTGAAGCAAGGCAACTTCCGGGTCATGGAAGACGGAGTTCCACAGACTGTGACGCACTTCAACGTGTCGCAGGCGCCGATTACGGCGGTGCTGCTAATAGAGTACGCGTCGACGAGTTACACGTTCATGGTGCAAGCCCTGCAAGCCTCGTACGCGTTCGCCAACAGTCTGAAGAAGGACGACTGGGTCGCGGTAGCGTACTACGACATGCAGCCACACATTCTCGTCGATTTTACTCAGGACAAGAAGGCCATTTATGGAGCGCTGAACCAGTTGCGCATCCCGGGGTTCGCGGAGACCAATCTTTTCGACGCCCTGTATGACACGCTGGATCGCCTGGACCGGGTGGAAGGGAAGAAGTACGTCATCCTGGTGACGACGGGAGTCGATACCTTCAGCAAACTTACGCTGGACAAAATGATGAAGAAGATCAAGGACACGAAGGACGTCACGATCTTTCCCGTGAGCGTTGGGTTCATCCTGCGTGAGTATTGCGAGACACACCCCGGGTCCTACTATTGCCGCAACGCGCATGGCATGGGCATCCCGGTCGGGCACATGGACTACCTGCAAGGCGACAACGAGATGAGAACGTTCGCGGCCATGACTGGGGGCCGGGCCTACTTCCCGCGTTTTGAGGGAGAGTTGCCCGAACTGTTTGGCGACATTTCCAACGACATTCGCAACCAGTACACGCTGTCTTATGCACCCACCAACGTGAAGCTCGACGGCACGTATCGCAAGCTGAAGGTTCAAGTAGTGGGACCCGATGGTGGTCCGTTGAAGGTGAAAGACCAGAAGGGCAAGGACGTGAAGATCGACGTCGTCTCGCGCGACGGATACACGGCGAAGCATACGGTGGACTAACGCCAAGCAATCCATCCTGGTCCTTATATTCCAACGATCGTCCAGCTGGTTGTACTCTCCAAGGGAGTTATTACCTATCGAGATGAGTGCAACAGTCGTGATATAATCCCACCTATGGGAATTGAATACGCAACCGTCAAGGCGAAAGGCCAGGTCGTGATCCCGGTGGACATCCGGCGCAAGTTTCAGATCGATGAGGGAACGCGCGTGGCCTTCCTCGAAGAAGAAGGCCGCTTATTCATTCAACCCGTGACAGATGAATTCATTGAGGGAATGAAGGGAATTCTTGCAGGGCGGGGACTGCCTGCCCGCATCGAGCGCAGCCCTGATCGGAAACTGAGATGAAGGTGCACGTGCTCGATGCCAATGCTCTGTACCGGTTTCTCACCGGTGGACCCGGGGCGGAGGTGGTGAGCCGGCTCTTCCGGGAAGGCAGGGACGCCGAGCAACCGCTCCGCATGTCGGTGGTCAACTGGGGCGAGGTCTACTACACGATTGCGCGTGCGCAGGGGTTCCTAGAGACGTCCAAGATTATGGACCGCGTCAAGATGCTTCCGCTCGCGATTCTGGACGCGGACGAATCCGTCACCACCAAGGCCGCCAGGTTGAAGGCCGGTCACGGTCTTCCCTACGCCGATTGCTTCGCCGCGGCCACGGCCGGCACTGGCGACGTTCTTGTAACCTCGGACGCGAAGGACTTCAGGAAGATCCCTGCCCTGCACATCCTGGCTCTCCCGGAGCACAAAGGATAAGGCGATCCTGCGTCATCCTCGAACGTTTTCAATGCACATGGAACAAATGGTCGAGCAGCAAAAAGACTCCCGCGCCCACGAAGACCAGTAAAGCCATCTTCATCGCCGGCTCTTTGTTGACCTCGGGAATCAGGTCGGAAGCGGCGACATAGATGGTGACCCCCGCGGCCAGCGGCAGCCCCGCGCCCACATGATGGCGGAACAGTGCCATGGTCAGAACGCCGGCCAGTGTAGATCCACCCAGAACCACCGAGGCGCCCCAAGCTGTGCCCCGGCTGCGTCCGCTGGCCAGCATGACCGAGCTCACGGTGAAGCCCTCGGGAATTTTGTGCAGAAAAATTGCGAGAAAAATTAGCCAGCCCAGCCAGTTCGACACCAGGAATCCGGAGGCGATGGCGATACCGTCGAAGAACGTATGGATGATGAGTCCGAACAGTACGGAGTATCCCTTGTGCGAGTGAATGAACTCGTCGTGATGCGTCTCTTCGCCGAAGTGAAAGTGTGGCGTGACCGTGTGCTCGAAGAAATGGATGATCAGATAGCCGAGTAGAACAAGAAATGCCGCGGACCGTCCACGCAGTTCGAGGCTTTCCGGAACCATCTCGACCAGGGCGGTCGCCAGCATGAATCCGGCGCCCAGCGCGACAAAGTAGCGGAGATAGCGCCGCTCCCAGTGCCGCTGCACGATGATTGCACCGCCGAAGACGTTGGCGGCAGCGGCGGTCAGGCCGAGAAGGATGCTGATGAGGATGGGATTCATTCGTTCCGGGATGATAGCAGTTCTCAGTTCTCAGTTCTCAGTTCTCAGTTCTCAGTTCTCAGTTCTCAGTTCTCAGTTCTCAGTTCTCAGTTCTCACGCCGAGATGCGTGCGAACTTTCTGAGGATGCTACATTCTGGGAATTCAACATCTGTTTAAACGTCGAAATGTTCACTCATCACAGCCAACGCGGAGTTCGCGTGCGACCATCTTCTGCGGGGGTATTATGGGCGAGTCTTACAGGAACTTGATTGCTTGGCAAAGAAGCGATGCAACTGGTAACCGGCATTTACGAGGCGACGCGGGCATTTCCGCGAGATGAGCTGTACGGGCTGACCAATCAACTCAGAAGAGCTGCGGTTTCAGTCCCAAGTAACATAGCGGAAGGGCAAGCGCGCTTCTCACGAAAAGAGTTCCATCACTTTCTGAGCCTCGTGCGAGGATCCCTCGTCGAGATTGAGACTCAGCTCTTCATCGCGCAAAACCTCGGGTATCTGTCAATGAAACAGGTTCACCCCTTGCTAAGCGAGACAGCCGAGTTGGGCCGAATCCTCAACGGTCTTATCGCCTCAGTAAGACGCGCAGCCTAGGGCTTGCAAATCGGGCCAGATGCGGTAGCCTTTTCTGAGAACTGAGAACTGAGAACTGAGAACTGAGAACTGCTGTCGGCACTATCCCGAATGCCGAATGTGCATGACGTCGCCATCCTGCACGATGTAGTCTTTGCCTTCCAGCCGCAGCGTCCCCTTCGCGCGGGCGTTGGCCTCAGAGCCAGCTTCGAGCAGTTGATCCCAGCGGATGGTTTCGGCGCGGATGAAATGCTTTTCCAGATCGGAGTGGATGGCGCCAGCCGCCTCCTGGGCGCGACTGTGGGCGGGAACCTGCCAGGCCCGGCATTCGTCTTCGCCGGCGGTGAAGAATGAGATCAGGCCCAGCAACTTGTAGGTGGTGCGGATGAGGCGGACCAGGCCGCTTTCCTTGAGGCCGTAACTGGAAAGAAATTCGGCGGCGTCAGCGTCGCTCATTTCGGCGAGCTCGGCTTCGACCTTCCCACAAATCGCCGTGGCCGCAGCGTTCGGACGCGCCGCAATTTCCGTCAGCTTGTACTTGTTCACCGCCTCTTCGAGTTCCTTGCCCAGTTCGGTCGACTCGCCTATGTTGAGCACATAGAAGATCGGCTTCTCGCTCAGGAACATGAAGCCGCGCAATCGCTTCTTGTCTTCTGGAGTCATCTCCATTTCGCGCAGCGGCTTTTCGGCCCCGAGATGCGCGTTGGCCCGCTTCAGCAGTTCGAATTCTTTTTCGAGTTCCGGAGTCTTCATCTTCTTGAGATCTTTTTCCAGGCGCTCCAGACGCTTTTCGATCTGGCCAAGATCGCTGACCATCAGGTCGAACTCGACATTCTTGATGTCGCGCAGGGGATCAATCTCCGCCACCAGCGGCACTGCGGGATCTTCGAACACGCGCACCACGTGGGCGAGTGCATCGACCTGGCGGAGATGGCCGATGTAGGCCGTTTCCTTCAGAGCGTCCTGGCCAATGGCGCCGACGTCCACGTATTCCACCGAAGTGTGCGTGAGCTTTTTGGGATTGTAGAGCGCGGCCAGGCGGTCGAGGCGGTCGTCGGGAACCTTGGCGACGCCGATGTGGGCCTCGCGCGGGTTGCTGGCTTGCGCCGAAAGATGCGCCTTGGTCAGGATGCGGAACAGCGATGTCTTGCCTACCTGGGGCAGGCCAATAATGCCGGTTTTCATAAGTAAGCTTCTAGCTACTAGCTCCTAGCCGCATCTCACGGAACAATTAGGACAATGGAGGTGTGCTTCGGCGAGCGTCAGTCAACCTTTGAGGATAAATGATGGAGTGGGAAATGCCCAAACGTCCGATGCGTGAAGACAAGACCATTCACCACGAAGGGCACCAAGGTTCACGAAGGAAACACCACAAAGAAATCCTTCGTGTGACTTCGTGTCCTTCGTGGTGAAGAAGTTAATGGCCGGCCGCGTGTGCGGCGGCTGCCGCCGGGACGGAAATCTTCACCGAGTCGGGCTGCGTCCAGACGGCCTTGCCGCTGGTCAGGTCCAGGCGGTTCATCGTGACTTTCAACTGTTTCTGGTCTACTTCGACCAGCAGGTAGTGATAATTCACTTCTTTACTCTGAAAAGGATCGTCCGCGGCCCGCTCGATGGGATACGCGTGAGCCGCTCCCCCACCCGAAACAAAATAGGTAACGCCGCCGTGCTCATGGCGCTCGTAGTTGTGGACGTGCCCCGAAAAGACCACGATGCGGAAACGCGCGTGGGCCTGGCGATCCTGGAGAATCTTCGCCAAGGCTTGTTCATGCGGCCGGGCCGAGTGCCCGCCGCCATATTTCCTATCGTCCGAGGAACTCGTGTAAGGCGGGTGGTGGAACATCAGAAAAACAAAATCCACGTCCGCGGGAACGTGGTTGAGTTTGTCCGCCAGCCATTGGCCTTGGGGGCCGGAGTCTTCATCCAGAGAACTATCGAGAACGAGAACTAAGGCATTGGCCGCGCGCAGAGAGTAGTAGCGGCTATTGTTCAGTTCGGGGAAGCGCTGAAAGTAGTTGCCCAGCGCGACTTCTTCTTTTCCGTGCAGGTCATGGTTGCCCAGCGCGGGATAGACCGGGATCTTCTTGTCGCGGAAGGGGCTGGTTTCGCTGTCCCAAACTTTCCAATCGTCGGCGTCGTTGCCGTTCAAGACAATGTCGCCGGTAAAGCAAATGAATGCCGGGTTGACGTCGGCAATGGCCTGCACCAGCGCAACGCGCACCGGAGGATTCGCCGCTTCCGTGTCCTTGGGATCGTGGAAGCGCGTGTCGCCGTAAGCCACAAAGCGAAACGGAGTCTTCACGTCGAGCCGCAAATCAACGGTGGACGTTTGCGCGCTCGACTTGCTGGTGCAGCCGATCAAGATGCAGCAAGTCAACATGCAGCAAGCGAGCGCAAGCAGCGTCGTGCTCCGGAGCAAATCGACTGCGGATTGCGCGAGAAGTATGTGTCGCCAACTCATGGATGAAGTCCCCGCTTTGCAATCAGAGTCTTATTGTCCCACGACTTGTCCCACGACCAGGACTTCGAACTGTCCATTTTGCGGCCGTGGATAGGAAGAGGCGTTGAGTTTTAGAATCCTCGATTCACGTTAAACGGCGCGCCTGAACTTTGCCTGAAGGCGCGAATTCCCACGTCAGAACTTGAAGCGCACCATGAACTCCAGCTGCCGCGGCAAACCGGTCCCAGTATTGGTGCCTAACCCGTTCACGCTCGACGTGATGCTCCCAAAGCTGCCGCTCGAGAGAGTGCCCGTTCCGCTGCCAGAGGCTGGGGCGTTGTAGTCCAAAGATGTCGACGGATCACCGAGCTGAACATGGTTGAAAATGTTAAAGGCCTGGACTGCAAACTGCATACCGACGCGCTCGGTCAATTTCGTTTCTTTGGTGAGGGCAAAATCCACTTGCCAAATGTTGAGCGCCCGACCCACACCGTTCGGGGAGTTGCCGAACCGGGTGAAGTTACCGTTGCTATCACCAGGCGGAGCCGCGAAAGCTGCGATGTTCAGTAGGGCTGTAGTGGCTCCGCTTCCACCCGCGGTGTAGTGGACTCCGCCAGGCACATACAGCGGTACGCCAGGTACGCGGTCAGGCCGCTGCGTGGTCTGATCGTTGCCATCGGGGAGTCTGAAATTGTCCGTTCCATTCAGGTTCATAGTGACGGTCAGAGGATGGCCGGTGTGGAAAATGCCGATACCGCTGAGTTCCCAACCACCAACGATTCTCCCGAGGATGCCGCCGTCGTTCATAAACACCTTGCCGGGTCCGAAGGGCAGTTCGTAGACCGCGTTGGTCGTAAAGTTGTGGCGCACGTCGGTCACGCTGTCCCCTTTGTCGCATCGTTGGCAGTTGACGTTTTCTGGTCCGTTGGATTCGCCACCGCCAATGGAACCGTCGTTGATGGAATGAGCGAGGGTGTAACGCAACTCAAAGGAAAGCCCATTGGAAAGCCGACGGCTGAGGGAAACCAGCCCAGCGTTGTAGGTGCTTTGCCCGACATCGTGCTTGAAATCGACCGAGCCGTATGGGTCTGTCGTCTGAGTCGGATCGGCGGGATTGGCGCCCGGGAAGTACTTATCTAGCGGCCGCGTGCAATTGGCGTTACCACCGATATCAGTGAACTGAAAGACTGGCTCGGAGCACAAGTTCACCGCGCCACGCGAGAACAATCGCACGCCGTGGCTGCCAAGGTACGAAGTGGTGAACAGAAAGCCCGCGGGTAGTGTGTGCTCGATCGTCAATCCCCAGGTTTCAGAATACAAGTCCTTGCGGCCCTGGCGTTGTAAAGCGCGCGGGTGATTCGCAGCGCTTGTGAATTGGGAGAGATCGGGACTCGCTTGCTGAAGGCTTGGTGTGAGGAAAAGGGGTTGGGCAGCGGATGGAACAAGGGATGCGCGGAAGGTGTCGCTCTCCAATCCGGCGTTGAGGTCGTCGTTTTGCGCAGCGCCATGGTAGATGCCGGCGCCGGCACGGATCACGGTTTTTCCGTGCAGCCTGGAGGGCGCCCAGGCGAAGCTCACGCGTGGATCGAAATTCGTGAAGTCCGAATTGTACAGGGCAGGATTCTTGGGACAAGGCGGAGTGTTGATGGGAGCGACGAAAGGAGTATTGATCGAGCCAGAACCCAGACAGGCTCCATGGAATTGATCGAAGTCGAAGACGGTGGTGCGATTGTCCGGCACGTGCGCTACCCCGTAGTATTCCCAGCGGAGTCCTAAGTTCGCCGTAAAGGTAGGAGTAACCTTCCATTCGTCTTGGAAATAGGGCATGTAAAAAGTGCGCCGGTACTTATGGCAGCACCAGGGAGCGATATAGCTGACACCACTGAGCTCGGCGGATACCAAGCCGAACTGGTCTCCGAAACTGAGGTTGTTGTTTGCGGTTTGACCCTGATTGAGCCGCACGCGGCGAATCTCCATGCCCGTCTTGAAGGTGTGGCGGCCGTGGGTCCAGGTGAGGTTGTCGATGAAACCGAAAGTGGTCCCGACTTCGACATCTTCCGAGGTGTTGTTAAGCCCTGTGAGGTTGGTCGCTGACCCGTTTGGGGTCTCTGATCCGAGCAGAGTGATACTTACCGCATAAGGAAGTACGGTAACTCCGGGATTGTGGTAGGGCGAGCGATTGACGTAGACCTTGAATTCATTGAACAAGGTGCTGCTAAAGGCATGCTGCAGGGCGATGAAGTAATTGGCCGGGTGATTGTAGATCGCCTGCTGGTCAAAGAGCTGGTTGATGGGCGCGTTGTAGTGGAGAATATCGCGCTGGGCCCGCCCGTACAGAGTCGTGCTTTCGCTGAATTTATGGTCGATGCGAATCAACGCCGAATCTTCGTGGATGATGGTGGGAGTGCCGTGAGTAAAATTTTCGTCATCAGTGTCGGGGGGGCCGTTGCTGGTGTTTTGGCTGAAGGCGCCGTCGGGGAATACGCGCGTCGGCGTGCAGGTTCCGACTGTTCCAGTTGAAGCACGCCAGGGATAGGCCTGGAGAATGGAGCACATCTGCGGCGAGGGTCCCACACCGCCCCTGCCGTTGACCAGGATGTCGCGCACAAACGAAGCCGTGGGTACAACCCCGATCTGCGACGTGGTTTGAAACTGGCGGAGCCCTTCATAGCTCAAGAAAAAGAATGTGTTGTCTTTCTTAATCGGCCCTCCGAGCGTAAGGCCATACTGCCCCAGGCGAAACGGCGGGATCGCGGGATTGCCATTCAGATCATAATCTGTGAAGTTACGCGCGTCGAAGACAGAGTTTCGAAGATAACCGAAGGCGGTGCCGTGCCAGTCATTGGTGCCGTGCTTGGTTTCTACGTTGATCTGGCCACCGGCTTGAGTGCCGTATTCGGCATCATACAAAGCGCTGTTAACGCGGTATTCCGCGATCGCATCCTCGGAGATTTGCAACCGCACCTGCGACTTCTGCGCTTGTTCCTGAATGCCGCCAGCGTCCACGCCATCGAAGTTCCAATTGTTGTCGTCAATGGCCCGGCCTGCGAAGCGAATCGTACGCTGGTTCCCTCCTCCGTCATCCTGGGCGAAGGGCGCGAGTAGAGTGAGTTCTGACCAGTCGCGGCCGTTGACGGGGAGATTGGCGATGCGATTCGTATCGATCACCGTGGACGCCTCAGCCGAGCTGCGCTCCGAAGGGGCCTCAGATGCCTTGACTTCGATTTGCTCGCTAATCGCGCCGACCACGAGCGTGGTATCCAATGTGTGGGTCTGGCCGATTTCCAGGACGACATCGTCGATGGCCTTGGTCTTGAAACCCGTGTCGCTAAACGTCACCGTATAACGGCCAACCGCCAAGCCAGGAAACCGATAGTAGCCTCTCCCATTGGTTGGCTGCTGCTGGCTGAGACCTGTGTCCACGGCCAGAACTTTCACGTTGGCGCCAACGATCACTCGCGCGCTGGGATCACTGACCGTACCTTCTAGCACGGCACGGTCCACCTGGGCGTAGGCCGCAGGCATTCCAGCCAGCAGGAGCAGCGCGGCGAGCGCCAGAGCAGGTGCGAATCTGAAAGAAAAGGATAGGGTCGAACGGCGGTCGTGAGTGCTCATACCTTCAGCTCCTTGCGGCACAAGAAAATGCTGTGTCGGGAGAGAGGCTCTTGCGGTGGCGCGTTAGCCACAGCCACAGAGATGAATTCTCTCCGGTTACGTTGGAATGCAGAGGACTAGGTGACCAGAAATCCTAGAGTTGGTGTGTGACGCAGGGATGAACGTCACGTTAATATTTTTTCAGGTTGCTGAGCGCCGCCCCGGCTCTGGCTCTAAACTGTGGATGAGGGAACACGGCCAGATATCCCATGAAACTGCTGATTGTGGAAGACGAAGCGCGCATGGCCGACCTTCTCCGCAAGGGATTGACCGAGGAGGGCCACACCGCGACTTGTGCGTCGGACGGCGCCGAGGGCCTGGCGCTGGCAAAGTCCTACGAGTTTGACGTCATTATTCTTGACGTGATGATGCCCAAGCTCAGCGGATATGAGCTCGCCAAGCGTCTGCGCGCGGAAAAAGTCCGGACTCCGATCCTGATGCTGACCGCCCGCGACTCCGTGCCTGACATTGTCCGGGGCCTCGACTTGGGCGCCGACGATTACATGACCAAGCCGTTTTCGTTTGACGAACTGGTGGCGCGCCTGCGGGCGGTGAAGCGGCGCGCGCTGGTGGCCGAGGACATCAATCTGCGGGTTGCCGACCTGGTTCTCGATCCGGCCAGCCGCGAAGTTGTGCGGGGAGATGAGCGCGTTCCGCTGACCCGCACGGAATACAATCTGCTGGAGCGCCTGATGTACCGCGCTGGCAAAGTCGTTTCACGGCGCGCTCTTATCGAATCGGTCTGGGGCTTTGACCGCGACATCGAGGAAAATACGTTGGACGCTTTCATGCATCTGTTGCGCAATAAGGTCGATTCTCCGGGCCGCCCCAAGCTGATTCAGACCGTGCGCGGAGTCGGCTACATGATTCGTCCGGACGGGCTCACGTGAGCCGAACTGGCATGAGACGAACTGGCATGAGAAGACTGGCATGAGAAGACTGTCGATCGGCGTGCGCCTCACGCTCTGGTATCTTGCGATTTTTGCGCTCGCCCAGTTCGTGTTCGGCGTGGGCATGTGGTTCATCCTGCGGCACAATCTGTATGATCTGGTCGATGACGGCCTGGAAGCCCAGGTCGACGACCTGAAGAACTTCCTCCAGTCACAGCCCAAGGATCGTCCCTTCGCTAAGTTGCAGGAGGAAGTGAACGAAACCTACGCCATCGAACATTCCGGCGAATACCTCGAGGTCTATGCGGAGAACGACCAGCTGATTTATCGTTCCACGTTCCTGCAGGCGCACCCAGCAGCCCTCATTCCGCCGGATCAAGTCAAGAACCCCATCTTGAGGAGCCGCAGGATCGATGGCCGGCATTTCCGTTTTATCTTTGAGAAGTTGAACGATGTCAACGGCCACGTCTACGCCGTAGAGATGGGCCTTCCAGCCGATGATGTCGTCGAAACGCTCTCTCAGTTCCGGGCCTATCTGCTCATGTTTGCTCCCTTGCTGTTGCTGGTGGCCGCGGGTGGAGGTTACTGGCTGAGCCGTCGAGCGCTGTCTCCGGTGGATGCCCTGGTGCGAACCGCGCGCCAGGTCAGCGGAACGAATCTCAACAGCCGCCTGCAGAAACTAGAGACGGGAGATGAACTGCAACGCCTGTCGGACACATTGAATGAAATGCTGGACCGGATTGAGTCGGCATTTCTGCGCATCACGCAATTCACCGCCGACGCCTCCCACGAACTGAGGACGCCAGTCTCCCTGATCCGCACCGAGGCTGAACTGGCGTTGCGCCGGTCCCGGGGAGAGGCCGAATACAAGGAATCGCTGCGCCACGTTCTGCTGGAGGCCGAGCGCACGACCGCTCTGATAGAACAACTGTTGTCGATGGCCCGCGCCGACTCCGGCCGCGAGACGCTCCACCTGCAGCCGGTGGATTTGCGCCAGACGCTGGGCAGCGTCGTCGACGGCTGGCGGCAGGTGGCCACCATTCGCAACCTGCAGTTCTCAGCCAGCCTAGCCGCTCCAGAATTGTCTGTTTTGGGCGACGAGACCTTGCTGCGAAGATTAGCCGACATCCTGCTCGACAACGCGTTCAAGTACACGTCGTCGCCAGGGTCGGTATACCTGTCACTCGAAGCGAAAGGCGACAGCGCGGTGATTATGGTTCAGGACTCAGGAGTGGGAATTGCCGAGGAAGAGCAAGGCAAGATTTTCGAACGCTTCTATCGCGTCGACAAGGCGCGAAGCCGCGAGCAGGGAGGCGCGGGCCTCGGGCTGGCCATCGCACAATGGATCGTCACGCAGCATGGCGGGTCCATCGCGGTCGAAAGCCGTCCCGGACAAGGCGCCACGTTCCGAGTGGAGTTGCCGCTGATCGCAGCCCTCGCACCGAATCCGCTGCCCGCGTGATAGTACGCAAAATTCGCAATGACTGCCGTAAAATAATGATCACTGCCGTACAATAGAAAGGCCTTTCCAAAGCCGGGATGGCGGAACTGGCAGACGCAGCGGACTCAAAATCCGCCGACCTTCGGGTCTTGGGGGTTCGACTCCCCCTCCCGGCACCAACCCCAAAGCCCATAGAATACGCGGCCGGCTGGTGCCAGCTCCCGCCTGAGATGCACCTCTGGAGCAGACGCAGCGGACTTTGCGCCAATATATAAACAACGAGCGTTTAGTCTATCCAACTGAAAATAGTAAATTTACTTTACAAAATGCTGTAGTGAGCATGGCTTACACACCTCTTCCACACTCTCAGGGTCCCAGAGCATCGACCATCGAGCCTGGGCTCGATCAGAAGAGTCGCGGTGCAAAATCCTTCAGATCGCGGCGCCAGGTCTGCCACTCATGGTCGGTGCCAGGTGATTCGTAGAAGACGTGTTGAATGTTTGCTTCTAGAAGCGATGCGTGCAGTCTTTGAAGTCCCGTGCGCATTCTCTCCGGTTCATTCGTCCCCACACCAATCCAGAGCAAGTGCACTTTCTTGGCGAACGCTGCCGAATCGGCGAACACTCCGTTGTAGTCAGTTTTGGGATCTAGTTTCCGATTTCCGAGTACGAGCATCCCGCCCGCTCCGCTGAAGCCGCCGACGTAAGAGAAGAGATCCAAATGATCCAGCGTAATCTGGAAGGTCTGCATCCCGCCCATCGAGAGGCCTGCCATCGCGCGATGCTCGCGGTCGGGTAACGTGCGGAGGGTGGAATCGATGTAGGGGATGAGAGCTTGCGTCACATCATCTTCAAACGCCGCTGCCATGTCCTGCATGGCCTTCAGCATTTCTGGTGATCCAAACCCTTTTGCGAACAGATCGACAGGCGCCTCGCCCGCGCGGTGCGCGTAGCCATAGGCCATCACCACGATCATTGGCTTGCAACTCTTGGCCGCGATCAAATTATCCAGGATGAAATTGGCGTTGCCCTGACGGACCCAGCCGGTCTCATCCTCGCCGGCGCCATGTTGCAGATAGAGAACTGGATAGCGCACGTTAGCTTTCGTATCGTAATCGGGCGGCAGATAAACCAAGGCATGCCGCCAGGTTCCCGTCACCTTCGAGTTGTACCAGACCTCCCGCACCGCACCGTGCGGCACATCTTGCGCCGAATAATACGTCGAGCCCGGCTCCGGAACTTCTACGCCACTTGCCGGCTTTCCTCCTCCGAAGAAGGCGTGAGTATTGGGATCGCTGACCTCGGCGCCGTCGATGATCAGCGTGTAATAGTGAAAACCGGGAACAAGCGGGGGAGTGGTGACCGCCCAGAATCCGTCCTGCTGTTTCTCCATGTCCACTTTCGGACCGCTCCAGAAGTTCAGTCGGACCTTCGTAGCGTCGGGAGCTTTCACGCGAATCTGTACTCTTCCGGTGCTGTCAATCCGTGGATACTCCGCTGCCCAGACATTCGTCGTAGAGGGTTGAAAATTGCCTGATTCCTGTGCCCAACAAAAACTCAAAGACAGGAAGACCAGTATTGCGAATCGCCGCATGTTTTTCCTCCTTCGTTGTCATCGAATGTGAACCATAGCGCCGGCTGCCGGTAGTTCTGCCGTGAGCCTCAGAGTTGAAATCCGGCCGAATCCAGTTAACGTCACCGCTCAACTGAGACGACGGTGACAGATTTAGGCTCCAGTTTCAGAGTCAGCTTGCCGGCCTGAACCGTCGCTGAGATCGGCTTCGGCACGACTGTGTTAGCTGCGTCAAAAGTATTGACACTGTCGACCTTTGGCGCGGTCAGAGTTTCTCCGCTCGCTGATTTTGCCGTAATACCCGCCAGACCCGCCTCGATTTCGACCGGTTCGTTGGGGTCGAGATTGGTAATTTCCAGCCACAACTTGCCGTTCGTGTCTTTGGCTGCGATCGCGTCAACGCGCGGGAGCGCCACGTCCCCATGCGTGTACCGACCGGCATCGAAGGTCACTGGTATGAATGTGGCGTCCTGGAACGGCACATACATCTTGAAGACGTAATAGGTTGGAGTCAGGACCATCTTCGCTTTGTCCGTGATGATCATTGCCTGCAGCACATTGATCATCTGCGCTATGTTGGCGCCGCGTACCCGGTCGGCATGACGAGCAAAGATATTGAGGTTCAGAGCCGCGAGAATGGCGTCACGCAGGCTATTCTGCTGGACCAGAAATCCTGGATTGCTGCCTGGCAAGGGCGCGTACCAGCCTCCCCATTCGTCAACAATGAGCGCTACTTTTTTGTCAGGGTCATACTTGTCCATGATTGCCGAGTGCTTGCTGATAAGACCATCCATCTCCAAAGTGGATTTGAGGATTTGGCTGTACTCAGTTTCACCAAACCCCACCGACGTATAGGAAGGCGGCCAGTGCACCACCGTGTAGTTGTGCATGGAGAGTCCATTGATGTCCCAGCTCCACGTGTGTTGCTGATAGGCTTTCATGACGGTTTCCGTCCAATCGGTCCATCGCGGGCCGTCGCCGCCCGGACCCACGGCGATCTTCAGCATCTGCTGCTTGTCCTGTTGCGCGGGATTGAAGTTCCTCACGAAGCGGCTGTAGATCTTCATCTGGCTAACGTAGTAGTCGGGCGTCATGTTGCCGCCACAGTCCCAGCTTTCGTTACCGATGCCGAGCAAGGCGACTTTATATGGAGTTGGATGCCCGTTGGCGGCACGTTCTTTTACCAGCGTCGTCGGTGCTGCAGCCGTCATGTATTCCAGCCACTCGGACGCCTCCTGGGGGGTGCCGGAACCGACATTAACGGAGATATACGCTTCCGCCCCGATCTGATCGATGAAGTCCATGAACTCATGCGTACCAAACGTGTTTGCCTCAGTCACTCCGCCCCAGTTGGGGTTGAGAGTTACTGATCGTTGAGGGCCGATGCTCTTACGCCAGTGATACTCATCGGCGAAACAGCCACCGGGCCAACGAACGTTCGGAACCTTGATCGCTTTTAGGGCGCCCACAACATCGTTGCGAATGCCACGAGTGTTCGGGATCTTGGAATCGGACCCGACCCAAATGCCTTCGTAAATGCCGTGTCCAAGATGCTCTGCGAATTGCCCGAAAATGTTGCGGTCGATCTTCGCGCCGGTTTTGGATGCATCAATCGACAGTTCGACTTTCTGGGCAGCCAGCGTCGGCGCAGGGATGCACATAACGGCCAGCGTGAAGCCTACGAGAAGTGAACGCATAAGAAGCGATGTCCTTTTAGCAGAAGTAACAAAATTTTAACGGCACTCAAAGTTGGCTGCGTCTTCCGTATCTCCTTGCCCCTTGTATTGTGCGTGCTTCGGATAAGGACACAGCGGCCGGCTGCGCCCAGGAAAGGCCTTTCCGGTAGCGATCACCGATGTAGGCGTTGTTCCCTTCTCGACCCAGCTGACCATTGCGCCCAAGAGATCAAACTGATCGAGCGCCTGCCCTCCCCCACAATGGCTCATCCCCGGAACGAAATAGAACTGACTCCACTTCGACACGGCATCGAGGCTCCCGTTTGCAGCCGCCATATTCTTGTAGTATTCGAACGTGTCGAGAGGCGAGAACCACGGATCGCTATCGCCGTGGTAGAAGATCAATTTCCCTCCGTGCGCGGAGAAGGTCGTCAAATTCGTGGACATCGAATCCACAAGCGGTTGGCTGGCCGACAGAGCTTCCTTATCAACATCCATTGTCACGTCCGTCGTCGCGGGCCCGAAAATGGCGGGTCCCGGTGAGAGCAATCCTCGAAACGGCGGACCGTTTGTGATGCCTGTGTCGTAAAGGAATCCAGCATAGACTTGGGTTCCACTCGACGTCTTCGGCCCTCCCAGGGCCTTCTTGATGGCGGCCGCTTTTTCCGGAGCCAAGCAGGAGTTATTCGTTTCGCCTGTGCACGCTAACATCTCAAGGTCGAAGTCGCACCCGAGCGGATCGGAGATCAAGCCGTCGGCAATGCCATCTTTGGCGTCGCAGTGCTTGATGAGAGCATCCCTGATCAGCTTGCGATCATTGTCTGTAATCGATTGCTCGATGATTGGTTTTCCGTTTGCGTCTTTCGGGGCAATGTGATTGAAGGCGATGGGAATCCATCGGCCGATCGCGAGATTGGAAAATCCAGTGCGCATCGCGGGGTCGCCGGAGATGATGCCATTGAAAACCGTTGGATAACGCTGCGAAAGAATCATGCCTTCGCGCCCGCCGGTGGAGCATCCAGAAAAGTACGAAAAGGCAGCCAGTTTGCCGTAGTGTTGGGCGATGAGTTGTTTGGCTAATGCAGCGACTCCGGCATTCGCGAGGTAAGCAAAATCTAGATAAGCCTGCTCATCGCGCACGAAACCGAAATCAAATCCCGGGTGGCGGCTCTTATGACCTGTATCCGTGCTTACAACGGCAAATCCGCGTATGAGTCCAGGCGTGCCTCCAGCAGCATTCAATCCAAGGGGCGCAAGTACAATGCCGTTGCTACCGCCCCCACCTTGCATCAGCAAGTCGCCATTCCATTGATCGGGCATGGCCAATGCGAAGGTGATTCCAAACTCTTCTCCGTCGACTCCGGTGCGTCGGTTCATGACACCTTCGACTCGGCAATATGCAGGTAGAGGTGCGGTGCGAGTCTGGTTCCAGGGAATAGCCTCGGTGGTTCCGGCAGCAATGACGGCCGCCTTGGTGATTTCAACATTCTCGGCTTTGAAGTTTGTCAGCTTCGCGCAGGAGTTCGGTTCCTGCGCCCACGCAGAACTAGTCGAGACAAATACCAAAAGCATGTTTCTTAGGAATTTCGTATGCATATCGCCTCAATCTGTGAACCGCTCGTCAAAGCTCGCGTAAAACATTTGCGCATCCCTTCGCGATCAGGGCGAGCGCGACAACTATTCGGGCAGAACGATTTGTCCTTTGATTTCAAGATTCCCATTGACTGAAGAAACTCCGGTTCCGGGTTGACCGCTCCCGATAGAGACCGTGTACTTGCCCTTTGCCACGATGATGTCCCCAAGATCGGTGACCATGCTAAGGTCGCGCGGGTTCAACTGGAATTCCACCTTCCGGCTTGCTCCGGGATCGAGATGGACGCGCTGAAATCCACGGAGTGCGCGCCGCGGCGCACCGGACACTTCCGGAAATTGCAAGTACAGCTCGACAACTTCATCTCCGGCAACTTTCCCAGTGTTCGCGACTGTGACCGAGGCGTGTACTGGATCATCTGCGTTGACGGCAACTTCCGGCAGCGTGAGGTCGCTATAAGCAAACGTTGTATAGCTGAGGCCGAATCCAAACGGCCAGAGTGGCTCACCCTCAAAATAACGATAAGTGCGTCCCTTCATTGAGTAATCTTCGAAATGCGGAAGTTGACGAACATCTTTGTAGAAGGTGACAGGAAGGCGTCCGGCGGGGTTGTTCTTGCCGCTGAGGGTTTCAGCGATAGCGACTCCGCCTTCTTCGCCAGAGTACCAGGATTCGAGGATGGCGTTGGCGTGCTCCTTCGCCCAGTTCACGCTGAGCGCACTGCCGTTCATCAGCACGACGACGAGAGGCTTGCCACTCGCGGCAAGCGCCTCAATCAGATCTTCTTCAGGCGTTGGTAAATCGAGGCTGGTGCGGTCGCCGCCGGAAAAGCCAGGCTGACTCACGGGCATCTCTTCGCCCTCAAGGCGACTGGTAATGCCGACGACCGCGACGACCACATCGGCGTTCTTCGCAGCCGCTACTGCCGCGGGGTCGGGCACGTTGTTCACGCGAGCCCACAGAAGCTGCGCTTCTGGCTTGCCCTCTCCGGTGCGGCCATAACGGACCTCAAGCTTTACGGGGTGACCCTTTTCGAGGTGAACCGGGCTCAGATTAATGTTCTTGCCCCAGAGCGTCGTAATCTCCCTGCCATCGACTGACAGCCGACCGAAGCCGTCGACGCTGAGTCCCAACAGATAGTCGCCGGTTGCCGTGGGGTTGAGAGATCCCGTCCACTGCACCGACAGACCGGTAATTCCTTTCGCCTGTTCGGGGACATTGCTCTCGTTCAGATTTACGGAGGACTCGACCCGCGAGGTGAGAGGAGTCGGCTTGGCATCGAAGGTGGGACGCGAACTGTATTCGGCTTTGAGGCCAGGCTTGCCATCCGGGGTGGCAAAAACGGACGCGGGCACGAGATCTGCCTGATTCGAAAGAAACTGAGTGCCGGACACGTAGGTGATCTTTGCCTCCGGAAACTCGGCTTTCATTCCTTCCAGCACCGAGACTGTGTGCGAGGTGCTGCCGTTGTAGTTGCCGAGCAAAACAGAGGTTTGATCGGCAAGCGGGCCGACCAGGGCGACTCGCTTGGCAGATTTCAAAGGAAGGGTGCCATCATTCTTAAGCAGAACCATCGATTCGTTGGCGATACGACGCGCAAGCTCGCGGTGAGCGGGGCTGTCGAGTTGCTTCTCGTCGATGTTCATGTAGGGCACCGTCGCCGGCGGATCGAACATGCCGAGACGGATGCGAGCTGTAAACAGACGAATGAGAGCAGTGTCGACCGAGTTTTCCGGAAGATATCCCTGCTGCACGGCCTCGATGTAGGGTTTGTAATCGTGATCGTCACTCACTTTTGCGAAGTCGATGCACTCGTTGTCCATGCCGCGGATCACTGAGATTGCCGAGGCCTGTGGCTGCGTCGGCCGGTAGTGGTGGCCGTTGAAGATATTACGCACAGCGTCGCAGTCAGAGACTACATAGCCGTCGAAATGCCATGCGCCGCGAAGGGTATGCTGCAGCAGGAATTGACTCGCGCACGCAGGCTCGCCATTGATCGCGTTATAGGCACACATGACGGAACCCGCCTTGCCCTCGACGACGGCCGCGCGAAATGCCGGCAAGTACGTGTCTTCCTCGTCGTGCTTGCTGACGTCCACGTCAGTGAAATGGCGCGTGGGCTCGGGACCACTGTGAACGGCATAGTGCTTGGGCGTGGAGATGACGCGATAATAATGGGGATCATCGCCTTGCATACCTGTGACAAACGCGACGGCTAACCGAGCGCTCAGGAAGGGATCTTCGCCGTAGGTTTCCTGGCCGCGTCCCCAGCGGGGATCGCGGAAGATGTTGACGTTGGGCGCCCAGAAATCGAGGCCCTCGAAAATGTTGGAGTGCCCAGCGCGCTCGTGTTGAGTGTGTTTGATTCGCCCTTCAATGCCGATGGCCGTTGCCATCTCATGAATGCTGGACACATCGAACGTGGCGGCAAGACCGATGGGTTCGGGAAATTCAGTTACGCCATCAGAAATGACGCCATGCAAAGCCTCGCTCCACCAATCGTAAGAAGGAATGTTCAAGCGTGGAACGGCCCGTGCCTGATTCACAAGCTGTGAAGCCTTCTCTTCGAGCGTCATGCGGTGGACGAGATCGGCCGCGCGCTCTTCAGGAGTGAGTTTGGGATTCATGTATGGCAGGCTAGAAGCGTCCTGCGACATTGAGGTGGAGGCTAGAATGACAATGATGACTGCGGCCAGCGCGAAAATTTTGTAGCGGGTCATTTGTACTCCTATACTCGTCGTCCGCGAACATCGAAAAAAATCGAACTTGTCCTGAGTACCAGACTGAAGCTTGCCGAGAAGACCAGGAATCATCGAACCCTCACCCTTTGAGCCGCATCGAGCAAGACTATTCCTGTTCCAGCGCCCTTAGTACTGGTCCTACTTCGATTCCTTAACGATTGCGTTCGCAGCGTTGCCGGCCACGACCCAGCTTGCCGACCCGGCCACGACGGCTTCATCTTCAAACCACAGGAATCCGAAGTCGTCGATGCACTCCGGAAAATCGGGCTTGATGATGATGTATCCGGGAATCACGGCACCCGGGATGTAAGCATTGTCGGCGCGATTGTTGCTGTACGTCATCATCTTCGAGACCGTACCGACGCCAGCTACATACGAAGTGCTCGATACCGGGTGCGTGCCGAGAATGTAGTTGACGGCGCGAAGTGTGTATTCAGGGCCCACGAGATCCGGAAACGCCTTGTGCACGAAATACATTCGGATGGCCATGTCGACCACGGCGCCCGATCCGCCCCAGGTGCCGAGGCTCGGGGGCACGCCGAACGGCGTCTCGTCCAGCCGCTTGTCCAAACCTGCCATGTATTTCTTCACCGCTTCGCGCATTTGATCTTTCGCGCTCGCATCGAGGTAAGGCAACGCCCGGACGGCTTTCCAACCATTGAACTCCATCTGCTCCGGAGTGATCATCTGAGGGAATAATTCCTGCAGACGGGACTTGTATGGCTCGGCACCATTCGTCGCGATGGTCAGTTCCAGAGCCGCAGCCCAGTCCAGTCCGATGCCAAATCGGCCACGGCCGAAGCCGGCTGGCGGAGTTGCTGGCGCGCTAGGTGCGACAGAATTTGTTGGAGCACCCGAGTTGCTCTTTGGCTTAGGAGCGCCTTGAGCGCCAGAGACTGCACCCTGAGAAGCAGCCAGCACACCACCTCCGGGGGCACCTACTGCACGCGCTCCGTCTGAGCCGGGGTCGGTCGGATACCGCTTTGGGTCAGCCTTCGTGTCCTTCCATGCTTTGATTGCGGTCTCCAGACAGTCTTTCGCTAATGCGTCGTCCCAGCCTTTCAGCGTATCCGCCGCTGCAGCCAGCGCCGCTATAGCATTCCACTGGAAATACGGATTGTTCGTGGTGAAGATCCAGCGGTCGTCCGGCTTGCCGGAGTAATCGCCCTTCGTCTCGTTCGGCCCGAGCTTCGGGTCGTAAATTCGGCCGTCAGTTTTCGACGCTCCGTCGCCCACCTGTGTGTACTGGCGTAGATCTGGTTCGTGAGTGCCGCGGATGGCGTGGCCGATGTTGTGGAACTGCGCCAGGATGAGCAGTGCACCGTGCTTCACTTGCTGCACCGTATCCGGCACGCCATCGGGACGGTGCATCTCAACCTCACGCGCGGCTTCATCCACCGTAAGCTCGTCGTACTTGAGGTTGAATTCGCGGTACGCCAGAGCGAGGCTCTGAATCACGTTCAGTTGCGCCGGCTCCTCAAGGTCGTAATCGCCGGCATCGTACCAGCCGCCCACGTTCATTCCAGGGATGTGATCGCCGCCTTTGTATTTCCCGTCGGTCGCGGTCGACTGGTTCCAGCCGTCGAATTGCTCCCCGACCACTGGCGCCATACGGCCATCATCGAGGTGCGAAGCGCCATGCCACACACGGTAGCCTTCGCGAACGGAAACGTGATCCATCTGCGCCGCGAGGTGATGGTCGAGGCTGTCCTGCCAGATGTTGGCGTAAGCGTCCTTTGAGATGGGGAAGGGCGCCGTACGCTGGTCTGCGTACTCGATGACATAAAGTCCGGGGTCGTTCACGGGGGTGAAGTCGAATTTTGAGTAGACGTAGCGCAGCCATGGTGTTGAAGACGTGATCGGTCCCTCGAATACCTGCTTGTAGGATCCGTCTTCCATCAGGCGACGTACTCTGGCCGTCTTCGGGGCGTTGTACTTCGGGTCGAGTTCGAGCACCGCCACCTTGGAGAAGCCCGGCGCATAACCGACCTGGCTGTGCGCGATCACCGGCGGCCGCGTCCAGTTCGGAATCACGTCCGGTCTGATGTGCCACACGATGGCCCCGGTGGTCTTGCCTGCAGGGATCAGCGAACGCAACACGAACCAGCCATTTGGTGCACGGTTGCGTCCATCGAACAGCATGAGATTGGCTGTATCCGATACCACATTTACCCGGGCCTGCGCGTCGTCGATGCCCAGAGTTATGCTCGTGCCCTCGGCGAATGGCAGTGGCTGAGTGTATCCCTTGGCCTTATCCCAGTCCTCCAGGTAGTACGCTTTTTTCGGTTCATCCGGCAGAGGCAAAACCTTCGTCATCGGATCGTTCGGCGTACGCGGGAAGATGCCGGCTTCGGTTCCGTCCACCAGGTAAGCCTTGCCCATGTAGATCGAGGGCAGAAATTCGAGATTGAAGCCCGCCCGCCCCGCGAGTTTCTGTGGTAGAGGTTTGTCGAGATTAATGCTGACCTTCACCCCGCCTGGCTCTGCTACGACTTCCAGTGTGTAACTGAAGTCGAACGTCGGGAAGGCGAGGTCGGCGCTGAGCCGGTTGTTCGCCTTGTCGGCATGGCGATCTTTGAGAGTTGCCACCAGGTCCCACTGCTCGGGCGTTGGCATCAGGCGCACGTCGCCGTTGGTGGCGATGCGCTGGCCGTGGAGAATCATCTCCATGGCCGTGTTCTTTTGGTCCACAAAAACCGGATGGTACGTGCTGTCGTAAAGAAAAACGCTGAAACCTTGAGTATCGAGGTAATTCTTGTCGGTCACCTTCATGGCAAAATCGGCGCCAGACAAGCCTTGGGCCGAGATCAGGGTCAAGAGAAGACAAGCTATGATGCGCGTGAACATAAATTGTGGATGAATGCTGCTCCTTTGCCGCAACATGATATGACATGCACACCGGCGGGACGCCATCTGTTCTCCATTTGCGGGGATTTCTGAGCGGGGTAAGGCGCGGAAAATACCCAAATACTGACACATCTACTTACACAGTTTTGCCGAAGTTCTTAGCTAAGCTGTTTGTTATCATGGCGAAATTGGCAGACGCAGCGGACTTAAAATCCGCCGACCTTCGGGTCTTGGGGGTTCGACTCCCCCTCCCGGCATCAACCCCCCAAAGCCCACAGAATACGCGGCTAGCTGGTGCTTAGCTTCCGCATGAGATGCACCTCTGGAGCAGACGCAGCGGATTTCGCGTCATAGTTGCGAATGAAAATCTATCACATTGAAATCCGTAGGTTTATGGGACACGTACTGTAAGCTGTGACTTTCACGTCAGTTACACATTTTCTGACTCGCACCGCTTTTCAATGGAATAAAGAAAGATGATGGGACTACGCATCAACCTTGGTGGCAAGGGTCACGTTCTACAAGCGTCCAAACCACAGCCTGTGGTGCTCAAGCTATTTAGCAGGCAAAAAAATCGACGAGCAAGGCAAGGCTTGAGCCGGGTTGTAGACGGCGAGGGGATGGTCGAGACCGCAAACCGGATGCTAAGCCTTCGCACGGCATCGGCGGCCGCGAAATCCGCAAGCCGCTCCGGTGTTGAGTTGTCGTCACCGACATCGATATGTTCCATCACTTCCTGGTGTGGAATGGCGTATTTCAACAGCTTCGTAAGCGTCCGCTCGAGGCCATATTGACAGCGTCCGGATGGGTGGGGGGTAAGTGTCCACGTAAGGAGCGAGTGGACACTTGCAAACATGGATGAGGATAAGAGTGGGAAGCTATTTCGATGAGGACGGGAGCCGCCGGTAGCAGTATCCCCGGGGTTTGAGCTGCTGATTCACGTAGGTGCCTTTGGAGTCGGCGGCGAGGAATGCGGTGTATTCCTCGGCGGGCACGTCAAAGTATTGATAGACCTCGCCCGATTGGCGAAACTCCAGTTCCAGCAAGCGTTCCTGGGGAGCGTAGCCGATGCTGGCGATACTGCTGGACTCTACCGGAACTCTCTGCATTCTCGAATCGAGCGCCTTCCGGGGCGCTCTCTCTCCTTGGATGCGAATGACTTCACGGAAGGAACTCACGGATTAGTGGTTGATCTCGTCGGTGAGGATGCCCAGGGTGAGTGCCTTGTCGATAGCCTGGTCGTGGCGGGTGAGCAACTGCAACAAACTTTCTCCATGGCGACGCACCAAACTCGCGTGTTCGTCGGTGGCCCCATCATCCCGCAGGCACTCCAACAACACCCGTACCAATGCCGCATCGGCATTGCCTTCGATCCGCACCTGCGCCTGCCGCAGTTCGATGTGGATCGTGCCCGGCCGTGGTTTCGCGAAGTCGGCGGACCCATGCTCCACCGGCAGAGGCGCCGGCAAACTCTCGGGAAGTGTCCATCTCCACTCCAAGTGGACTCCTATCTGACATGACTTCCGCAGAATGACTTCCGACTGCCTACTTGTCTAGACGGTCACAACCGGAAGTTTACACACCTGCATCCACTGCGACCCGAAGACCGCGAAAATTCGAGTCACACCCACAAGCAAGACATTGGCGCAGCAACAAGACGGTCGCCGAAGGGGACCGGCCTTCCGCCATCGTAGAGAACCACTCCCAGCTTGAAGTTATCGCCGCAGGCCTCTGCCAACTTTCGGAGTCCCTTGAAGTCGCCAGCATTCACGGTAGCGCTCGCCTTGACTTCGATACCGACCAACGTGCCACTTCCCGTTTCAATCACAAGATCAACCTCGTCCTGATCTTTGTCCCGGTAGTGGTGTAAAGCGCAGCTCTCATCAAACCAAGACGCCTGTTTCAACACCTCAGAGAAAACAAAAGTTTCCAGCAATGGTCCGAAGATTGTCCGGTCTTTCGCGACCCGCTCGACACTAGCTCCTAAGAGTGCGCCGAGCAGGCCCGAGTCAAGGAAATGCAGCTTGGGCGTCTTTACCAAACGCTTCAACTGGTTCCGAAACCACGGTTCCACCCGACGAACGAGAAACAACTGCTCCAGAATCGCGACGTATTTCCTTGTGGTCTTGTCGTCAAACCCAACTTGGCCGCCTATCTGCGTGAAATTGGTGAGTTGGCCAGCGTGGTGGGCAAGAACCTGTAGTAGACGCGGTATTTGGTCGAGTTTTTCCACGTCGGCAACCTCGCGCACATCCCGCTGCACGAGGGCTCTTACATAATCGCGTGCCCATGTCTGGCGTCGTTTCGGATCTTCACGCCGCAGCATTTCAGGGTAGCCACCAATCAAGACGGCCTGTACTAGGTCTTTGCCGATCATTGGCTCCGCAGGTTTGCCAAGCTTGCTATCGAACGCTGCTTTGAGGAAGCCCGGCTTCTTACCTCGGATTTCGGCCATCGAGAGAGGCAGAAGACTCACGATCTCCATGCGGCCAGCCAGACTCTCCGAGACTTGAGGCAGAGTGAGAATATTGGCTGAGCCCGTCAACAGAAACCGGCCGGGCCGGCGATCATCATCCACTGACTTCTTGATAGCCCGGAGAAGGTCGGGCACTCGCTGTACTTCGTCAATGGTCGTTCGGTCAAGAGCGCGCACCAACCCAGTTGGATCGCTGCGCGCTGCAGCCAGAACTGTGTCGTCGTCCATGGTGATGAATTCGCGTTTGCCCCCAACTAAATCGCGGACCAGCGTGGTCTTGCCGCACTGGCGCGGCCCCGTAACCATGACGACCGGCGTGTCCTTGAGCGCGGTAGCCACCAGTTCGGCGGAAAAGCGAGGAAAGAGGGCGTGATCGGTATCGTCCATGCCGGGTGAAGGCTCCGTCTGATTCGGATTAATGTCCCGTCTATTTCGGATTATAGACTCGTCTGATCCGGAACGCTGGACATGTACTGGGACTCATCCGGTTCGTGGCGCGCGACCTGGGTGTGAGGTAGATGATGGCGCCTTCCCGGACTCGATCCGAACTTGTATCTCGGCGGCTCCTTTGCGAGTATCTCCGTGAGCTCCGTAGATGTTGGGTTCGTGGTTCATCTTCTCCGCCACGTGGCTTCTAGCTGCGACGAAGGCTCAACCGTTAGAAAGGTCTCCTTGGCTCGGGCAGCACCTGCCGCTCGTCTCCATCATCATCTTCTGGTTTCTGTTTCGGGTGGTCGATTAGGCCCTGAGCATTGACGGGCAGGGAGAGTTCCGAGCTATCGCAGTGGAAATCGTCCTTGGTCATCCCAAGTTTTTTCATTATGGCAGGCAGCACCTGATGAATCATCCTCATGCCTTGCAACAGTTCGTTCAGGTAAATCTCAGGGTGAATCTGCAAGGAGCGATGATAAAAAGTGCTCGAAAAGAGCGCGTCGTCGCGAGGTTGTTGTTGCGACCTGACCGGTGAAAACCATCAAAACCGGCACATTTGCTTACACACTTTCACGTCTCGTACAATACAAAGTTATTATTATCATAGCTTTGCTGCGATACGCAGCGGACTCAAAATCCGCCGACCTTCGGGTCTTGGGGGTTCGACTCCCCCTCCCGGCACCAAACCTACCTTCGCTGATGTTGCCGTCGCTTTTGTCAGTCTCAGTCGTGCGCTCCGCAGTGGGAGGAGACTCCCTTTCCCCCGACCGTCGATTTGTGTGACACTTGGACCCCGAAGAAAGCGGATCAAACACGAGGAAAAATGACCCCTGCCAAACTGCGCTTGCTCGCCGTCTCTGCCATCTTGTTGTCTACCGTGCCTCTGCTTTCTCAGGAATTGAATTCAAACTTTGCCCGCGATCCAGGCCAGCCCATCGATCAGCAGTACACCGATCACATTCACCAATACACCACCGATCCCTCGTTCATCTCTCCGCTGGTGGACTATCTCCCGGCTTCGAAGAGCGTGCCTACGCCCGCCAAGGTGCTGGGCGACGTTTCCGGCGCGCCCGACATGCTTCCCTACGCCGAAGATGTGTACAAATATTTCCGCCTGCTGGAGGCGAGCAGTTCGCGGGTGAAGGTTTTCACCATCGGCCACTCTGAAGAAGGACGGGAGATGATCGCCGCCGCCATCGCCGATCCTAAACTCCTCGGGGGCGCGAAAGAGAATGACGCGCGCCTGGCCCAGCTTGCCGACCCGCGCACCATCAACCTCGATGACGTCAAAGCCCGCCAGATCGTCGACCAATCCTGGCCCGTCTATTACATCACGGGCACCATTCACTCCCCTGAGACCGGAGCTCCCACGGCCCTGATGGAACTCGCATATCGTCTAGCGGTCGACGATGCGCCTTACATCAAATACATCCGTTCTCACATGATCGTGCTCATTACTCCAGTCGTCGAAGTCGATGGCCGCGACCGTATGGTCGATATCTACAAGTGGCACAAAGCTCATCCTGGCCAGGATTGGCCGCGTCTTCTTTATTGGGGGCACTACGTCGCCCACGATAACAACCGCGACGCCATGGCCATGACCCTCGATTTGACGCGGAACGTTCTCGAAACTTATCTTGGCTGGCATGCGCAGGTGTTGCACGATCTGCACGAGTCGGTTCCTTTTCTTTACGACAACACGGTGGGCGACGGGCCCTACGATGCATGGGTGGATCCCACTCTCGCCGACGAGTGGGCGGAACTGGGCTGGAACAACGTGGCCCAGATGCAGCGCTTCGGCATGCCCGGAGTCTTCACCCACGGCGACTTCGACACCTGGAGTCCCGGCTACCTGATGTTCCTGGCCGGGATGCACAACGGCATCAGCCGGCTCTATGAAACCTTCGGCAACGGCGGCGCCGATACCGAGAAACGCATCCTTCGGCCGGAAGATTATTCGCGTACCTGGTACCGTCAGAATCCGCCGCTGCCGGTGGTGAACTGGTCGCAGCGCGATAACAACAACTATGAAGAAAGCGCTCTGCTCTCGACCCTCTCTTACTTCTCGCAGAACACTCACCATTTCCTTGAGAACTACTACGTCAAGAGCAAGCGCGCGGTGGAGAAGCCATCGCTTGAGGGACCGGCGGCCTACGTGATCCCGGCCGACCCAGCCGACACGAATCGCCAGATCGAGTTACTCAAAGTATTAAAGCGCCAGCACGTCGAAGTCGAACAATTGTCGGACGCGGTTGCTGCCACCGTCCCCGCGGAAAAGCGCGGAGACAAGGCGAAGCAGGAAACCTTCCCCGCCGGCAGCATCGTGGTCCGCATGGATCAGCCTTACTCCCGCGTCGCCGACGCCTTGCTCGACCGGCAGTTCTGGGCCGCCGGCGACCCGCAGAAGCATCCCTACGACGATACCGGATGGTCTTTCAGTCACCTCTTCAATCTGAAGGTTGTCCGCCTCCTCGATGCTTCGATCCTCAAGTCGAAGATGACACGCCTTGACGATCCAGCAAAGTTGGCGGGCAGGGTCTCTGGCTCAGGCCCGGTGCTTGCCGTGGCCAACACCGGCCAGGTTTCGCTGCTGTCCCTGGTCTACAAACTCAAAGGTGCGACCATCCAAGTTGCTGAGAAGGCTTTCGATGCCGAGGGCAAACATTTCGCGGCGGGATCGCTGCTCATCACAGCGACTCCGGACGACCGCATCGCCGGAATCCTGCACGACCTGTCGCTCGACGCCTCGCGCCTCGGGGCTGCGCCCTCCGTGCCGGTCCATGCGGTCACGGCTCCCCGCCTTGCCTTCATGCACACCTGGCTCGGTACTCAGACGGAAGGCTGGTGGCGCTATGTCTTCGATACCGCGGGCGTGCCCTTCGATTACATCAGCACGCAGACGGTCGCGAACCAACAGGACTTCCGCGCGAAGTACGACGTGATTATCTTCGCCCCCGTCGGCCGTTCGTCCACGCTCGAGATTTTGAACGGCATTCCCATGTGGAGCAACCCGATGCCGTGGCAAAAATCCGATCTGACCCCAAATCTGGGCGCCATCGACAGCACCCCCGACATACGCCCCGGACTGGGTTACGACGGCCTCGCGCATCTGAAGAAGTTCGTTGAGCAGGGCGGTCTCCTCATCACCTGCGAAGATACCGCGCAGTTCGCCATCGAAACCGGTCTTGCCCCCGGCGTCAGTGTCGCGCCGCGGGGTGACGCCCGGGTTGTCGGCACGGTGCTCAACACGGTCTTCGTCGCCCACGACCATCCAGTCGCCTTCGGCTACGGAGCCGGCATTCCGGTCATCAGCGCCAACGGCATGGCCTTCAATGTCAGCAACATCCTCGGCCGCACTGGAGGGCGTGTTTTGATGGACCCCCTGACCGACCCTTTGGACCCCTACGCCAAGCGGGCCACCGGCCGCGGCACCGTCGACGACAGCGACGAGCCCCAGGGCCGAAAGATCGTCGAGCCCGAGCCGCTCATGAAGCAGCAGCCCTGGGAGCCGCCACACTTGGATGAGGAACAGACCCGCAACAATCCGCTGGTGATTCCGGTTCAGAGCCGGCCCGATGTCATCCTGCGCTTCTCCGAAGGCAAGACCCTCTTGCTCGACGGCCTGCTCGACAAGGGTTCGTCGATCGCCGAGCATGCGGTCGTCGTGAACGCGCACCTGGGCCAGGGAAACGTGCTGCTATTCGGCAACAACCCCGTTTACCGTGGCGAAACCGTCGGCACGTATGCGCTGGTCTTCAACGTAATCCTGAACTACCAGCACCTCAACGATCAGCATCTTGCGCACGAAGCCGCACCGGCAGGCAAGCAGCCATAGATGGAGTAGGTATAGATGGAATAGATAGAACAGCCGTGACGGAGCCGGGTCGGGACCGCGGTCATAAAACCGGGTGCGAGAGTTGGTGTTTTGTACATGAGCCACAAGCTGGGGATCAGAGCCGAATGGTCGCTCGAGGGGCGCTTTTTTCGTTCCCGCGAAAGCGATGCAGGACATTGAAAATTCGACTTGAACTTTCGCATCCCCTAGTTGCACAATAGCGCCCCATCAGGTCCCCCAGGGTCTCAATGGTCGTTCATTCCTGGGAAACACAATCCAAAATGTAACGCCCGTCGTGGGGTGAAGGAGGCTCTATGCGTTCTGGCTCCCGCGTTGCTTCGTTCGTTGCGTGCTTGCTTGTAATTGTCGGATCCCTCGCTGGAGGAATCGCAACCGCCCAGGAAGCCGAGGGCCGCATCGTCGGCAACGTCACCGACCAAACCGGAGCAGCGGTGGTAGGCGCCCGGGTTACCGTGACCAACGTGGGTACGCAGATTTCTCGTTCGACCACGACTGACAAGAACGGGTTCTACGAAGTCTTGTCTCTGCCCATTGGTTCCTACAAGGTCACAATTGAGATGTCCGGATTCCGCAAGCAGGTTTTCGAGCACCAGGCCCTTCAGATTAACCAGTCGTTGCGGCTGGATGCCCGTCTCGAAGTTGGCCAGCAAAACGAAGTCGTCGAGGTGACGGGTCAGGCTGCCAACGTCGAAACCGTCAATCAGACAGTCGGCACCAGCATCGTGGGAGAAACCATCCAGCGCGCCCCGCTGGATGGCCGCGACGTTCTTGATCTGGCCAAACTCCTGCCCGGAGTCACCGAAACCAACGACGATAGCGGCGCGGCGGGCAACTACAGCATCGCCGGCGGCCGGTCCGACTCGGTGACGTTCCTTCTCGACGGCGCGCTCAACAATAACCTGCTCGACAACAGTGTCGTCTACAACCCCAATCCTGATACCATCGCCGAGTTTCGCCTGCTGGAGAGCAACTACTCGGCGGAATATGGCCGTAACGGCGGCGGCGTCATCAGCGTGGTCACCAAGTCAGGCACCAATGCGTGGCACGGCAGCGCCTTTGAATTTCTCCGCAATGACGCCTTCAACGCCAACACCTTCTTCAACAACGCCAACGGCCTGCCCCGCGATGTGCTCAAGCGCAATCAGTACGGCGCCACCTTCGGCGGCCCCATTCAGAAGGACAAATCCTTCTTTTTCGTCGGCTATCAGGGGCAGCGCCTCTCCGAGCAGCAGGCCACCGGAGTGGGCACGGTGTACACTCCCGCTCAGCTGAACGGAGATTTCTCAAACTTCAACAACGCGGGTCCAGACCCCGGGGTCGCGTGTTTCCTGACGGGGTACTTCCCCGCCGTCGCCCCCAATCAACCCGTTGGCTGCGCCACGGACTCTAACGGAAATCCGATCCCGGGAACGCCAAACCCCTATTTTCAATCAGACCAGGCGAAGGGATTGCAAGCCATCATCGACCCCACCAAGATCAATCCCGTGGCTCAGAACTACATAAGCAAGGGCCTGATCCCAACCGATCCCACCGGTGCCCACGATTACCAGAGCGCATTGACGGACAATTACAACGAACTGACTATGAAGTTCGACTTTCTGATTAGTCACAATGACAAGCTCTCGGTCACTCTGGGAGGCCGGAAAGAACCACAGCTGTTTCCGTTCAATTACGCTAGTGTGTCCGGGTATTCTGATAACGGCCATGTCAATAACTATTTTGGCGGCCTGACCTATACCCGCACCATTACCACCAACCTGCTGAATGAATTCCGAGTCTTCATCAACCGCAATCAGTCCCAACATGACAACCCGGTCGGCCCCAACGCGTCCAGCACAGCGGCCAGCCTAGGCGTGGGGACCACGCCGGATCAATCCACCGGCCCGCCCAACCTTTGGTTCGACAATGGCCTGCTAATGGGATACAGCGAGAACGGCCCCACCGCGTTTGCCAACAACACATTCGGCTTCAACGAGGGGCTCACCTATATTCATGGCCACCACAACTGGAAGCTGGGAACCGGCGTCTCCGCCTACCAGAACAACACGGTCTACGACTTCTACGTGAACGGCGAGTGGGACTTCTATTCCGGCGGAGCCGGGTCGAATAACGGGATGGCTGATTTTCTCCTGGGGATTCCTTCTGCTTATTACCAGTTCCCCTCAGCACCCTCCAACATTCGCAGCAAGTCCTACTACGGGTTTGTGCAGGACGAGTGGCGATTGGCTAGAAATTTCTCCCTCAACTGGGGCATGCGCTACGAATACAGTTCACCCAAGTTCGACACCCAGGGGCGCGAGTTCTCGGTGATCCCGGGCGTCACTACTCCCTCTAAAGTCTTCCCCAACGCTCCGATTGGCATGTTGTTCCCGGGCGATCCGAACGCTCCTCGCGGAGTGAATTATCCCGACCGGAAAAACTGGGGTCCGCGTTTCGGATTTGCCTGGGATCCGCGAGGTAACGGGAAGACCAGCATCCGCGGCGGTATTGGTCTCTTCTACGATATCCTCAAAGGCGAAGACAACCTGCAGTTCAACGGGCAAGCGCCGTTCTTTGGGGCGGAAGGCCTGTTCTTCAATAGCGTGAGCGGTGCCAGCTCGGCTGATCCGCTCTGCCCATCTGGGGTTACGGCGGGGGTCTGCTATTTTCAGGCTCCATTCGCCGAAACCGGCACCGTCAACTCGTTTCCCTCGCACACTCCGCCCTCCAGTCTCAACTTTGCGACGGCTGGGTTTCTGCCCATCAACTCTGGAGGCGCGGTCTATCTGGTGGATCCGCACCTGCGCACTCCTTACGTCTATCAGTACAACCTGAGCCTGCAGCGCGAAATCCTGCACAACCTCGTGCTGGAACTGAATTACGTTGGAAGCTCCGCGCACGGGCTGACTTCGCTGCGGGACATCAACCCCTTCAAACTCGGGACAACTGACAGGGTCCTGAATCTCACTCCGGGCAACAGTTCCTGTCTGGATGAGAACACGTTGCAACGAGCGATCGACAACGGTACCAGTACTGGCCCGACGTGCAGTTATGCCACTCTGCCCGAATTCAAGAACGTAAGCCAGTCCAACTACAACAGCCTGCAAGGCAGCCTCACCCGGCAGATCGCCGACTCGCGCTATATCGGGCGCACTTACTTTGTTCTGGGCTATACCTGGTCCCACGGCATCGACAATGCTTCCGGGTTCCGCGAGAGAAACAGCGGCGTCCCGACTTACAACCCAGGCTTGTTCCGCGCATCCGGCGACCAGGACGTTCGCAACCGTATCACGTTCAGCGGCGGCTGGGACATGCCGTGGGACAAAGCTTGGGAGTCTGGGCCCGGGCGCTTAACGCAAGGTTGGAGCTTCTTCCCGATCGTCACCTGGCATACCGGTTTTCCCTACGATGTGTTTGCGCGCCTCGGCGACCGATTCGTTCCTGGGGCCGAGGGTCCCTCCGGAGCAGGCGACCCTTATAACGTTCATGCGCTTGTTGTGGGCCCGACTAAGACTCTTAATCCCCGCCAAGCCCAGACCCTTGGGGGTAACTCGGGCTTCTTCTTGGTCGACCCGACTAGCTTTAGTAACAACCAGTGCCCACCCAACAATGACCAAAACCAGCCCCCAGATTGCACTCCCGGGCCGACCATGCTCCCCTCCAACGACCAGGTCGTCGCCAATCCGTCCCTGGCAACCTACGGTGGACTTCCACGCAACTTCCTGCGCGGCCCGGGCCTCGTGAATATGGACCTGGCGCTCTCCAAGACCACCGCATTAATCGGGGAGCGCAGCAAGCTGGAGTTCCGCGCTGAATTTTTCAACATTTTCAATCACGCCAACTTCATCAATCCGGTGACGAACATCAACAGCGCACAATTCGGTCAGGTCACGTCAACTCACGATCCACGCATCATCCAGCTGGCCTTGCGCTTGGAGTTCTGAGCCGGCGGCGGGGATTGTGTTTCCGGGGCGGAGAGATCCGCCCCTGTGAGGGGGCGGCTTTCGTCGCCCCCTGCTTTTTTCTGGTAACTTCTTCTCATCCAAATTCCTGCCTGGGGAAGCCAACGAATGGGGAAGCAAACGATATGAGAATGCGCTCACTTGCTCTGCCGGTTTGTGCACTGGCCTGTGCTGTTTATTTTCTGGCGCCGTTCGTGGCCGCTCAGCCGGCACCGTCCACACCACCCGCGCCGCGGGCCATCACGGTGGACGATGTCTTTGAAATCCGGGACGTACGCGATCCCCAGATCGCAGAGGACGGAAAGTGGGTGGCCTACACGGTCGCGACCACCATGTTGAAGGAGGACAAATCCGAGACTCGCATCTGGATGGCGCCGGCCGCCGGCGGCGATGCCGTCGTGATGACCGCCGAAGACGTTTCTTCTTCGCATCCGCGCTGGAGCCCGGACGGAAAATATCTGGCATTCCTCTCCAAGCGCAACGAAGGCAAGACGCAGGTATGGCTGCTCAACCGTATCGGCGGCGAGGCGCAGCGGCTGACCGATGCGATTCAGGATGTGAATGATTTTGCCTGGTCGCCCGACAGCAAGCGGCTCGTGCTCGTGCTGCGAGATCCCACTCCCGAAGAATTGGCGGAGGCCAAGACAAAAGAAAAAGACAAGCCGGGGAGCAGCGATCAGGATAAGGAAAAAGACAAAGAGAAAGATTCCAAGGACGCGAAGCCGAAGAAACCGAAGACTCCGCCGCCCTTCGTCGTCGACCGCTATCGCTTCAAGATCGACACCGTGGGATATCTCGACCGGCGACGCACCCATCTATATGTGTTCGATGTCTCCACCAAGGCGGTCGTGCAGATTACTTCCGGCGACTTTGACGACAGCGAGCCGGCGTGGTCCCCCGACGGCAAGCTGCTGGCGTTCCGCAGCAACCGCTCGACTCCCGATCCCGACCGCACGTATGACACAAACATCTGGGTGGTGGCCGCCGACAACACCGACAAGGGCGCGCACCTGACGCAAGTCACGACTAACCCGGGCGCGGACGCTGCGCCGTCATGGTCGCCCGACGGCAAGTGGATCACCTACATCACGCAACTTGAGCCGAAGCTGTTGGTCTATGCCACCCATCACGTTGCCGTTTCTCCGGCGGAGGGAGGCGAGGCCAAAGTGCTCACCCGGGCTTTCGACCGCATGTCGCGGTCGCCGCATTTCTCGCCCGACGGTAAGTTCGTGTACTTCATTGCCGATGATGATGGAACGCAGGACTTGTTCCGGGTTCCAGCTACCGGCGGCGAGATCACGCGAGCCATCTCCGGCCATGTTGTGGTATCCGGCTACACCATTGCCAAGTCGGGCGACCTTGCGGCGCTGGTCGCGAGTATGGACCGGCCGTCCGAAATCTCCACGACGACCACCTCCGGTGGTCCGCTCACGCGCATCACGCACGTGAACGACGCGTTCATGGCGAAGATCCGGATCGTCACTCCGGAGTACGTCAAGTTCAGGAGCAAGGACGGCACCACGGTCGCGGGCTATCTGTTCAAGCCGCTGGATTATGTGGCGGGGAAAAAATATCCCACGCTGCTGCATCCGCACGGCGGGCCGGTAGGGGCTTATTACGGCGAGTTCAATCATTTCTCGCAGCTTTTCGCGGCCAATGGATACGTAGTCCTGGAGCCGAATCCGCGCGGCTCGTCGGGCTACGGGCAGGATTTCTGCAAGGCCATTTTCGCCGATTGGGGCAACAAGGATTATCAGGACGACATGGCCATGGTCGACTACGCCATCGCGCAGGGCGTGGCTGATCCCGACAAACTGGGCGTGGGCGGCTGGTCGTACGGCGGCATTTCAACCGACTTCATTATCACGCAGACCACGCGCTTCAAGGCCGCGATCTCCGGCGCGGGCTCGGCATTCCTGGCGGCGCTCTACGGGCATGACCAGTACATCCTCGACTACGATGTGGAACTCGGGCATCCGTGGGAGAACCGCGCGGTGTGGGAGAAAGTCTCGCCTTACTTCCGAGTCGCCAGCATCACCACACCGACGCTGTTCATGGGCGGCGACATCGACTGGAATGTGCCCATCCTCGGCGGCGAGCAGATGTACCAGGCATTGAAGAGTCTGGGCCGTGAAACCGAGCTGGTGGTGTATCCCGGCGAGTTCCACAGCCTCAAAGCGCCGTCGCATATCAAGGACCGGCTCGAACGCCACCTCAGCTGGTACGCGCATTACGTTAAAGCCGACGGCAGCGCGGCGCGGCCAGCCGCAAAGGCAAACTAGCGAAAGCGGCGGATGAAAAGCGTGTGGCGCTCTGAGCGGTAGAAACCTACAACGTAGATCGTGGCCTTACCCTTGGTGGAATAGATCACCTGGCGCATGCGCAGGACTGGAGCTCCCCGTGGGACGCCCAGCAATTCGGCGACGTTAGCCTCGGCCGCCGTGGCGTCGACTTCCTCGTCCGCGTAGGCAAGCTCTACGCCATAGTCGTGCTCCAGGGTCGCAAACAGAGAGACTCTTCCCAGCGGGGCATCTACCAGATCGGCAAACTCGCTGGCCGGAAGGTAGCAGGTCTCCAGCGCGAACGGTTCGTCGCCAGTCTGGCGCAGGCGCTCGATCTTGACCAGGGCACTGGTCGCGGGTAGTCCCAGTCGGGCCGCCATTTCCGCCTCGTGCTCGATGATCTTGGCCACGAGTACCCGGGTCCGCGGAGCCAGGCCCCGGCTGGACATGTGTTCCGAATAGCTCATCAACTTATTGAAATGGATCTTGGGGGTGGCTACAAATGTCCCCGCCCCACGGCGGCGCTCGACCAGGCCTTCGCGCTCCAGGCCGGCGAGCGCATGCCGGGCGGTCATCAGGCTGACTTTGTGGGTCTTAGCCAGCTCGCGTTCTGATGCCACGGCGTCTCCCGGCTTCAGTTCCGAGGCCTCAATCCGCTTGCGGATGGCATTCTGGATTCTCTTGTAAACCGGCGTTCCGTTGCGATGGTTTCCCGACATGAAATCGCTTTCCCGGCCGAACTAGCGCACTGAGCCACCGACCAATGTGTCTGGCAGTACGATGAGAATATACACTCTTGTCATGTGCTATATAGCTCAATTCCCGCGCCATGTAAAGGTCAAAATGCGGGACAGGCTGTTTCTCGCCCCTCATGGGGATTCCATTTTGCTATAGAGCGCATCGCTTTCTTCGATTCCGGCCGGGCAGAAATTCCTGCTCCCCAATGCCTGCTGAATGCAGATTGTGAGGATAATCACAAGTTTTCCACAGACGTGGCTTGGAACAGAGCAGTGCGCTCCCCTCCCAGCCCGTCCTACGCAGTTTCTGTGATATAGAGCACATCGGAAGAGGCTTCAGAAAAAAACTTCACGTCTGCGCATTTTCTTCTTGACCACGATCATCGATGTGCTATATAGCATAGTCGGATTGTACTAGAGCGTTTGCTCTGCCACCTGTTGTGTCTAGCCCGGTGGAAGGATTTTAGGAGGCTGTGTGATGAAGCAATCAGCGTGTGTTGAGAATCTGCATCGTGCCGCGCGAATTCTATCTTCGTTCGCCCTGGTATTGTCGCTCTTGGTTTTGAGCCTGTCCGTTGCGGGCGTGGCACAAGAGCTGGCCGCAACCCTCACCGGTACGGTTACCGACGCCAGCGGCGCCGTTGTGGCGGGCGCGACCGTCCTGGTTCACAGCGATGAAACCAACACTGACGTTCGCACTGTGACCACGAGCAGCACCGGGAGCTTCAATATCACGAACCTCCCCGCGGGCCGATTTACGGTGACGGTCAACAACGCCGGCTTCCAAACCTTCGTGGCCAAAGATGTAGTCCTCAACGTGGCCGAGAAGCACACTCTCGATGTGCAAATAAGTGCCGGAAAGGTCAGCGAGCGCGTCGAGGTGACAGCCGAGAACACTCCCATCCAGACCACAACCGCCGAGCAATCAGGAACGGTGACCGGCGATCAGGTTCGGGAGTTGGCGCTGAACAACCGCAACTTCGAACAACTCATTCTGTTGCAACCCGGCGTCGCCAATCAATTGCCGGATAAGGTCGGCTTCGGTTTGGCCAATAACACTTCGATCTCGGTGAACGGAGCACGCACGGGCGCCAACAATTACACCGTCGATGGCGCAGACATCAACGACAGCGGCTCCAACGGGACGTTGTTGAATACCCCGAGCATTGATTCCATCCAGGAGTTCACCCTGGAGCGCAGCAACTATGACGCGGCGTTCGGACGCAGTGGCGGCGGTCAGGTAGTAGTGGCCACGAAAGCCGGAACCAACCAGTTCCACGGCAGCGCTTACGAATTCAACCGCAACAACTACTACAACGCGAATACCTTTGGCGCGAGGGCTAATATCGCAGCCGGTGGCTTACCCTCCGACAACAAGGTTCCGATCGAGCGCTATAACGACTACGGGTTTACTCTCGGCGGGCCGCTTTTCATCCCGAAGGTCTTCCACCCGCAAAAGGACAAAACCTATTTCTTCTGGTCCGAGGAGTGGCGCAAGGCGAGCACGCCGGGTACGAACGACATTAACGTGCCAACCACGGGACAGTTGGGCGGCGTATTCACCACGTCCATTCCTGTCGCACCGGCTGGTTGTGTAACCCAAGGGGGCGGCAACTACACGATCAATCCCACGTGTTTTAGCCAGAACGCAGCTGCGTATCTGAAAGCCTTCATGGCGCCAAACCCTCCCAATAACTCGGCGGGAGACCAGTTGATCACCAATTACAGCCAGTTGAACAACTTCCGCCAGGACATCATTCGCCTCGATCAGAACGTTGGCGACAAGGTGCGCATCTTTGGGCGCTACATGGAGGATGTTGTACCGCAGAATGAGCCCTTCTCGCTTTGGGGCGGCGGAAACTACCCTGGGGTGGAGACCACTTCGCTCAACGCTCCCGGACGTAATCTGGTTTTCAACGCCACCATGACGCTCTCCCCCAGAGTGGTGAACGAGGTTGAGTATGTCGATGCCTGGGGAGCGATTAATTCGCAGCTGGCTGGGATCGCAAATTCGCCGTCGTTTCTGAGCCAACTTACCAACAACACTGCCTATACGGATCCAAACGGTCGGGCGCCCAACGTGAGCATTTCCGGCCTTACGGGCTTAGGAAACGGGAGCGCCCCTTACTTTGAACGAAACGTCGACAAGAACATATTTGACAATCTGTCCATCCAGTACGGGAATCACACCATCCGCACGGGCTTTACTTCCATGTGGATGACCAAAACTGAAAACGCCTCCGCCGGCGCCGCCAGTTTCAATTTCACTAGTGGGAACGGCAATCCGGCGTTCGCAAACTTCCTTCTCGGACAAGCAGACCAATATAGCCAACCAAACAAGGACACAATTCCGTTCCTCAAGTATGTAAACTTCGAATTTTATGTGCAGGACGACTGGAAGGTGACCCGCAAGCTGACGGTGAATGCTGGCATACGATACAGTTACTTCCCATCGCCCACCGACAGCAAGAACACCTTGGTTAACTTCGTTCCAGGCCTGTTCAGCGCGAACAATGCACCAGTCATTGATCCCGTCTCTGGAAATATGGCGCCTGGAAATAACGCAGCGACCTACGCCAACGGCTTGATCTTTCCGAAAGGCGCTGCTTGTGCCGCAGCTCAGGCGGTTCCTGCTCCACTCGTGACTTGTTCGCCTTATGGTGCCCGCGTCAACCCCAGTTCAAATAACAACTGGGGACCGCGGCTTGGCCTCGCTTACGATCCCCTCGGAAACGGCAAGTGGGCTGTGCGCGCCGGGCTGGGCCTCTTCTATGACCGCACCCTAAATGGCATTTGGGAGCAGAACGCATTCGGCGATCCACCGCTGGTGCAGACGACCACGACCCTTAACACAGCCACCTCCTCTCAGAATCTTTTCGATAAACCCCTGGGCGGGCAAGCGGGAGCTGCACCCCTGGGTCCAAATGCTCTGACGATCACCGGGTCGCCAGCCTTCAAGGTTCCGAGTTACTTGGACTACAACCTGTCGGTCCAGCACGAGATCATGCCAAACACTGTGCTGGAAGTTGGGTACGTCGGTACAAAGGGTACGCATCTGCTGGGCGACATTGATCTCAATCAGCCCATGCTTGCTGCCCGTCTCGCGGCGGTCCCTGGCACTGATGTCAACGCGGTACGCCCCTATCTAGGGTATGGCGCGATCAACGATCGGGCGACCGTCTACACCAGCAACTACAACTCGCTGCAAGTCTCCTTGAATCGGCGCTTCAGCAAAGGACTAACCTTGGAGCTTGGTTACACCTGGTCCAAACTGCTTACGACGAATCCCTACGACCGCGGTTTGTCGGCCTACAACACTTATGACCTCAAGCAGAGCTATGGAGACTCGGTGCTGAATACTCCGCAGATGCTCGTGGTCAGCTATGTCTACGATCTGCCGTTCTACAAGGAGCACAGGGGGATCGTGGGGCAAGTTCTGGGAGGCTGGGAACTCTCGGGCATCACGACTATTCAATCTGGTCAGTCGCAGATCATGACGCAAAGCAACGATCCGTGGGCTCTGGTGACGCAAACGTCCTCCACCATCTCGTGCACCGTAAGCGCCGGGAACCCGACTTGTCCTACCTATCCCGGTGGACTTGGCATGACCCGACCGGGCGAGAGTGTCTTTATCCGTCCTGATCAGATCGGCAACCCGCACGGGCCGAAAACCGCGGCCGAGTTTTTCAACACCGCGGCATTTGCACAGGCGGTTGGACATTTCGGTAGCTCCCGTCCGGGCGCGATTCTCGGTCCTGGCATCCAGGTCTGGGATATGTCGGTCATCAAAAACATAAAGTTCGCAGAACGGGTGGGCTTGCAGCTCCGTCTTGAAACCTTCAACACTTTCAATCACGGCAACCCCAGCGGAATTGACACGAATTTCGGAGACTCCGCGTTCGGTCAAGTAACCTCCTGGCACGATCCGCGTAACGTACAACTGGGAGTGAAGATCAACTTCTAGCCATTGAACCAAGGCGCACGCAATCACCGCGTGCGCCTTTCTTATTTCTGTAGGATTTTGCGGAGGCTAGCAGCCGACCCAGTTCACTTCTTCTCCCCCTTCTGCATTTCCTCGTCCCGCTTCTTGTTCTGAAGATCCACGGAGATCTTCTGCTCGCGAATTCCCTCGGCGGCGTGTCCAGTCTCCCGCAAGGCCCTCCCTAACACGAAATGCGCCTCGGCGTACTCGGGATCCATCTGGATCGCCTGGCGCAGCGGTCCGATCGCCGCGGTGGGATGGTTCAGGGCCATCTCTGTCTTACCCAGGCCGAATAATGCCTCGCCGTATCGCGGATTCACTTTGAGCGCGGCGCGGAAATGCGATTCGGCTTCCTCGGCCTGCGAGTCATTCAGCAGGATCTCACCCAGGGTGCAGTTCGCGACCGGATCAGTGGGGAAATTCTCCAGTTCAGCACGCGCCTCTTTTTCGGCCAGGTCGGCCTCACCGCGCCGCCAGTACAAATAGCCCAGTCCGGAATGGACTCCCGTGAAATGCGGGTCCGATGCCGCCGCCGCCTGATACTCCTTAATGGCATTCGGTTCGTCCGACATCTTGTCGTAAGCCATCGCCATCATGATGTGAGCCGAGGCGGAGTTGGGATTAATCTGCATGATTCGCGAAAATACGCTGGGCAGGGCCTTATAGTTCTTCATCCTCAAGTACGCCTTGCCCAGAATGTCGAGAGTCTCCAGGTCGGAATGGTCCGCCTGATTGGCACGCTCCAGGTACTGCGCCGCCTCGGAATAGCGATCCAGAGCGAACAGGCACAGGCCGGACAAGTCGAGAATTTGAAAATCTTTGGGCTGCGCCACCGCCATGGGTTGAAGCAGAGTCCACGCCGAGCGGTAGCGCTGGGCTTTGAAATAAGCGACAGCCAGATTTCGTTTGGTCGTCGGATCTTCGGGACGAACCTTCAGTGCTTCCTGATAAAACGGAATCGCCTCCGCAGGCTTGCCTTCGCGGGCCAGCACAATTCCCAGACGGTTCAAAGCCTCGATCGAATGGGGATCAATCTTCAACGCGCGGCGCAGGGTTTCATCCGCCGCCGCAAGATCACCTTTATGCATCGCTTCCGCAGCCTGCTCCAGGTACGAGTGCAACTGGACGCCTGCCGGGCTCGCGGGCGCTGCGCCTGGAGCCGAGGTTTGAGCAGGAGCGCAAGGTCGAGAAAGCAGGCACGCTGCGCAGACTGCGGCCATCCGAAGGAAGCCTGGCAACTTCATACACCAGATTCTAACTTGCTCACGGCAGAACGAGCCGCCAGAGATCACGGAGCACATTTCTTGTGCGATTCTTGACCCGGGCGTGGGAGTCTGCTACACCTTTCGCTGCGTGGCACACCGCATCCAGATTGTCGTCATCAAGGTCATCGTCGTCATCTTCCTTGCACTCGCCAGCCTGGTCGCCAGCGCTCAGGACACGCGTTTCCCGCCGGCCGATCAGCAAATCCCTGTGCCCGACTGTGTCGGCGTGGCTGTGAAAGACCTCTGGTTCCCTGGTTCCAAGCTGTGTGGCCCGACCGAGCATGAAGCGTGGCTGGCCGACATCAGCCACTGGCGCGATGAGCGCCGCATCCGCATCGGCTATGACGGTTCGCGCTACGACCGCCTGGAGTTTCAGTGGACGCAATCCAGTTTTATCCAGCCGCAGATGATGGTCCATGATCGCTACTTCTACGATCCGGTCGCGGGGAAATATACGGTCGACCGCTACCTCGACGATCTGGACAAACGCTTCGGCGGAATTGATTCGGTGCTGATCTGGCCGACTTATCCGAACATGGGAATCGACACCCGCAATCAGCATGACCTGATTCGCAGCATGCCCGGCGGGATTGCGGGAGTTCGGCAGATGGTGGCGGACTTCCATCGCCGCGGCGTGCGCGTTCTGTTCCCGATGATGATGTGGGATCAAGGCACGCGAGCGCCCGACCGTCCGTGGCCAGACGAAATCGCCGCGCTCATGGCCGAAATTGGAGCCGATGGCATCAACGGCGACACTCAGGATGGCGTGCCTCTAGCCTTTTCACTCGCGGCTGACAAGGCTGGGCATCCGCTGGTGTTCGAACCAGAAGGTGGTCCGGCTGACGAAGCGCTCGCTTGGAACCTGATGACGTGGGGGCAATATCAGTTTCCTTTCACGCCGTTGGTCGACAAATACAAGTGGCTCGAGCCCCGGCACATGGTGAACATTTCCGACCGCTGGAATCGCGATAAGACGAACGATCTGCAGTTCGCCTTGTTCAACGGAGTCGGTTGGGAGAGCTGGGAAAACATCTGGGGCATCTGGAATGGAATCACACCGCGCGACGCCGAAGCCACGCGCCGGGTCGCCACCATCGAGCGCGCCTTCGCTCCTTTCTTGGTGAGCAAGGGCTGGGAACCCATGGCGCCGATGCTGTGTTACGGAGTCTATGCCAGCCGGTGGCCACATGCGGAGCAGACTCTGTGGACCATCGTGAACCGCAACGAATACGACCTCGACGGCGATCAGATGGAAGTTGCAGCAGGCCAGGTCGTGCGTTATTACGATGTCTACCACGGCGTGGAACTCAAGCCGCAGGCCCGAGGCGCAGGACGCTGGGTCCTCAGCTTTCCCATCGAAGCCAAAGGATATGGGGCCGTGTTCGCGACCAGCGCGGAGCCGGACGCACATCTCCAAGACTTGTTGTCGAAGATGAAGCAGATGACCAGCGCTCCGCTGGCCAGCTATTCGCATGAGTGGAACTTCCTGCCGCAGCAGATCGTTCCGATCCCGGCGGCCGGGCCCGCGACCGCCGCGCCCGAAGGCATGCTGAAAATCCCGGCAGCCGATTTCGTTTTCGAAGTCGCCGGCATCGAAGTCGAAGGCCTCAACGATATGGATATCGATGTGCAGTATCCCTGGGAAGATTCTCCACGACGCTTCCACTCGCATCCCCTGCACATCGAGTCGTTTTATATCGACAAGTATCCGGTCACCAACGCGCAATTCAAGAAATTTATGGACGCCTCGCACTATCACCCGAAAGACGACCTGAATTTTCTGCGTGACTGGAAGGACAGAAACTATCCTGCGGGCTGGGAGAGCCGGCCCGTGACCTGGGTTTCGCTCGAAGATGCGCGCGCCTATGCCAGTTGGGCAGGGAAGCGCCTGCCGCACGAGTGGGAGTGGCAGTATGCCGCGCAGGGAACAGACCGGCGGCTTTATCCCTGGGGCAACGAATGGGATGCCAGTGCCGTTCCTGTGCCCGACAAATCTCGCACCATGCGTCCACCGGATCCCGTCGACGCCCATCCGAAAGGAGCCAGTCCTTTCGGCGTGATGGACATGGTTGGCAACGTCTGGCAGTGGACCGAGGAGTTCGTCGACGAGCACACGCGTGCTGGCATTCTGCGCGGTGGCAACTACTACCAGCCGCAGGGCGCAATCTGGTATTTTCCCGAAGCCTACAAACTAACCGAGCACGGCAAACTGCTGCTGATGTCCCCCAGCATGGATCGGTCTGGCACCATCGGATTTCGTTGCGTAGTCGACGCGCGATGATGGCAGTTGCCCGCGCCACCGGCCCTTCCCGCCCGATGTATACTCTTTGCTTTCCGCGAGCTCGGGTTTCCGCGAGTCGCGCATCTGAAAAAATCAAGCCGAACTGAGGAGATTCGACATGCAGAGCCGCATCACCGGAACTACCATGCCCGTTCTGGAGTTCGCCCTGGAGCCCAATGACACCATCATCTCCGAAGCCGGGGAACTCTCGTGGATGGGCAGTTCGATCCAGATGACCACCCATACCCAGTTCGGCGGCGGAGGAGGAATCTTCGGAGTGCTCAAGCGGGTGGCGGGCGGCGGCTCCCTTTTTATGACCGAGTACCGCGCACTCGGCATGGCCGGCGAACTCGCGTTCGCAACCAAACTTCCCGGCCACATCGTGCCCGTCGAAGTCTCGCCGGGTCACGAGTACATGATTCACCGCCACGGGTTCCTCTGCGCCACGTCGCAGATTCAGATTAGCGTGGGCTTCCAGCAATCGCTGGGCGCCGGAATTTTTGGCGGCGACGGCTTCCTACTGCAAAAGGTCAGCGGACAAGGTACCGCATGGCTCGAACTTTCCGGCGAACTAGTTGTGCGCGATCTGCAGCCCGGAGAAACCTTGCGCGTTCATCCCGGCCACGTGGGCGCGTTTCAGTCCAGCGTCTCGTTCCAGATCACGACCGTGCCCGGCATCAAGAACATGATCTTCGGCGGTGACGGAATTTTTCTGGCCGCATTGACCGGCCCCGGCCGCATCTGGCTGCAGACCCTGCCCATCGCCAAACTAGCGCATGCGCTGGAGAGATACATGCCCCACGAAGCTCGCCGGCAGACCGTGGAAGGCGGCGTAGTGGGAGGAATCGTCGGCTCCATCCTCGACAACATGAAGTGAGGAATCGGCTGGACTCCCCGGCCCTATGCCTGTTTCGCCAGCTTGGCGCATAGAAGGTCTCGCACTGAGGCGCGCCGTTCCGCGGGAACGCAACGCTTTGGAAAAATGTTGTACCGGGACGAGTCGATGAACAAGAGATAGCACCGCCTTGCTTCTCGAACCCGCCGGAAGGTACTCCATGCACGAAAGACATCTACTTTCGAAGTCTTGATACGCACTCCGTTTGAGGTGAAGTCTACTTCCCAGTCGTCCCCCAACTCTTTATGAGAGGTCAGATACTTGATCAGGAAGTACCAAAACTGCGTCGTGACGGTCAGAAACAGGAACAGGCCAGCTAAAGTCCACCCCACAGAGGTACCTGGTCCGGTCGTGTGGTACATGTCGTTCGCAATCATCACGAAGAAGAAAAGCCCGCCGAGGTGCGCTTCGGCCATCAAGAAAGGGTGGCGGCGCCAAAGCGACGGAACTTCCGTCAGAAGATAGTCAAGCAGACTCAGGCGGGAGCGCCACGCGTTCTCGATCGGCCCGATCGCGATTCGGCGAAGAGCGTTTAGTTCCTCGCTGCTCAATATCCTTTTCGGGATGGCGGTTGTGACGTGGCCTGCTGCCGACAACGTAACGATGCTGCTCCACTCCACGGCATTCGAAAGGCCCGTCCACAATACTTCCTGTTTGCCGGACTGGGTTTGGAGGGTCCACTTCTCCTGATCGAACCCAAACTCTCGTTCGCCCGAATAGTACTGTTGATAGACGGCTCGAAGCTCCTGAACGCCTCGGGATCTCCTCCGGGCTGTGCGAACTCGGAGGTCCCAGAAAGCCGCCAGAAAGAGCACCAGGGAAAGCCAGCAGAAGCTGGATGCCATCAATTTGCTTCCTGGCTCCACTGCGTAGGTCAGCACAACCCCGAACACCCCCACCGCAATTGCGATAAAAATAGTCGCGATGAACGATGCTATGCTCGGACTCGGCAACGAGCCCTGCTGGAACTCGAGAAACTCTTCCCATGTCAGGTTGTAGGTACTCACGCCAACGATTCTAGTGAGTTTAAAACGGGATGCCAGTTACCTTAGAACCAGAACGCCTGCCCCTGCCAGGTATCTCAGGTAAAATATCCGTGACTCCCTTCGTCTCATAAAAATGATCAACGGCAAACGCATCGCAGTCGTCATGCCCGCCTACAACGCGGAAAAAACTCTCCAGGTCACGGTGGGAGAGTTGCCCGATCTCGCCGACATTCGCATTCTGGTCGACGACCACAGCCGCGATCAGACCGTCGATCTTGCCCGCCAGCTCGGCCTGTTGGTATTCCAGCACGACCGCAACTACGGCTACGGGCGCAACCAGCGAACCTGCTATCGCGAGGCTCTGGCCGCCGGCGCGGATGTCGTCATCATGCTTCATCCCGACTATCAGTACACCCCCCTGTTGATCACCGCGATGGCCAGCATGGTCGCCTACGATGTGTATGACGTGGTGCTGGGTTCGCGCATTATTGGAGGCCGCGCCCTGCTCGGTGGCATGCCGGTTTACAAGTACATCGCCAACCGCCTGCTCACCGCTTTCGAGAACGTGTTTCTCGGCGTGAAACTTTCCGAGTATCACACTGGATACCGCGCCTTCAGCCGCAAGGTGCTTACCCAACTGCCGCTGCTGGAAAACTCCGACGACTTCGTCTTCGATAATCAGATGCTGGCCCAATGCGTGCACTTCGGCTTCCGCATTGGAGAAGTCTCCTGCCCCACCAAGTATTTCGAAGAGGCCTCGTCTATCAATTTCCGGCGCAGTGTGAAGTACGGTTTCGGCGTGCTGGCCACGACCTTGCAGTTTGCGTTGCAGAGGTTCGGCCTAGCCCATCTGCCGCGCTTCAGCGATCAAGGGCGCAAACTGGAGGCCGGCGACGAAGCCTACTACGTAGCCCGCTCGGAAAACGCGCGCCCGGTCTAGCTCCCCGGGGCGGACGACTAAGCGAGGTTGCGGAAAAACTCACGATTCAGTCTTGTCTTGATTCTGTCTTGTCTTGAAAGGGCGCGGCTTCAAGCCGCGCCGTAAGTCGAATCGAATCAGTGCCGGCTTTATAGCCGCTGAGGGGAATCTCAGCCGTACAAAATACTTTTTCCGCAACCTCTAAGCGCCGTGCTAGTAATCTTCCATCGGAGAACACGTGCTCACCAACATGAAAAACATGGCGCGGCTGCTTGGATTGACCGTGCTTGCCATGCTGGTGCAGGGCTACCATCCCGGCCTTGAGGACGATGCGTACTATCTGGCGGCGATCAAGAACAACCTGAACCCGGCCTTGTTCCCCCACGACGCGGATTTTTTCCGTGTGCTGTTTCAGGCTACCGCCTTTGACAAGCTGATCGCGTTGTCCATCCGCTGGACTCACGTCCCCCTGGCCTGGGGACTCTTCTTCTGGCAGTGCGCCGCGATTTTTCTGATGCTCTGGGGATGTTTGCGAATCGCCCAGCGATGTTTCGACCAGGAGCAGGAGCAAGAGCAGTGGGCCGCGGTCGCCATGGTGGCTGCCTTGCTCACGCTTCCGGTGGGGGGCACCGGCCTCAGTCTGAGCGACCAGCACCTGCATCCGCGCGCGCTGGCCACGGCGCTGATTTTGGCCGCGATTGTCGCCGTGATCGATGGACGGCGCGTGCTGGCCGGCGTGCTGCTGCTGGCAGCTTTTCCGCTGCACCTTAACATGACGCCGTTCGGCGTGTCCTACTGTGTGTTCCTGGCGTGGAACCCGAAAAAGGCAGAACATCACTCTGCCGCGGCGCTGGCCACGCTGCTCATCCCTTTGGGCTGGATGTTCGAGCCTGCATCCGATGCGTGGCGGCAGGCCGAGGCCACTCGAGATTTTTATTTCCTGACGCGCTGGCATTGGTATGAATGGTTGGGTGTCGTGGGCCCGCTGGCGCTGCTCTGGTGGTTTCGGGCGTTGGCGCTCGGCCGGCGCTCCACTGTTGTGGCCCCCGCCAGGGCGACTGTCATGGGATGGATGGCCGAGCGCATGGTTTACTTTGGGCTATTCCAGTTGGCAGTCGCGCTGATTCTTATGTTGCCTCCTCCGCTGGAGCGTTTTCGCTCGCTCGAGCCCATGCGTTTCCTGCATCTGGTGTATCTGCTGTTCGTGCTGCTGTCGGGGGGATTGCTGGCGCGCTATTTCCTCAAGCGGAACGTGCTGCGCTGGCTGTTGCTGTTTGTGCCGCTCAGCGCTGGAATGTTTTATGCGCAGCGGCAGCTCTATCCTGGGACGGTCCATCTGGAACTGCCGGGCCGGGCTTCAGGTAACGACTGGGTGGAAGCGTTCCACTGGATCAGCCACAACACGCCAGTGAACAGCGAGTTCGCGCTCGATCCGCAATACATGGAGATGCCGGGAGAGGACTACCACGGGTTCCGCGCCTTGGCGGAGCGCAGCGTGTTGGCCGATGCCTTGAAGGACCCGTGCATCGTGGTGCGCGTGCCGAGCCTGGGGCCGCGTTGGCTTCGCGAATTGGGGGCGCAACGCGGGTGGCGCGACTTTCACAAGCAGGACTTCCTACGGCTCAAATCGCAGTTCGGCGTGGACTGGGTGGTGCTGACGAATCCGCCGGTTGCAGGAGCGGCGTTGACCTGCCCTTACAGCAACCGACGCGTCTCAGTCTGCCGGGTGGAGTGAAATGGACTGGCCCCATCTCGGGTCCAGGCACGGTTGTACCATTACGGGTTACGGACTGCTCTCATCCGTGGATTTGGGAAGGGCACGGCTTCAGCCGTGCCGCCCGATGCCGCCTGGGATGCGGGCTTTAGCCCCTGAGGTCTGCTGACCTTACTCCCGCGCGAGCGCGCACGTCAGTGTGAAATGGATGCTGTGATCAGCCCTCAAACCCGGCGCGCGCCGAGCGATGCTCTTCCCGCGCGAGCAGTGATTCCGTCGAGCGCGAAAACGGCTCGTCAAAGCCCAGCGTTTCCCGCACAAAATAAAGCGGGCGGCGCTTGTTCTCGCCGTAGGTTCGCCCGAGATACTCTCCCAGAATTCCAAGGCACAATAACTGCGCGCCACCGAGAAGCAGTACGACGAGCACGACCCATCCCCAGGGTGCTATCCAACGCCCGTTGACCAGACCGAAGCCAGCCGCAGTCACGGCACCAAGCAGGGCCAACGCCGAGGACACCACGCCGATCACCGTAGCAAGCCGCAACGGCGCAATCGAGAACGAGAGAATACCGTCAACCGCAAAGCGCGCCATCCGCCACAGCGTGTACTTCGAATCTCCAGCGTGGCGTGGCGCGCGGTCATAGGGCACCGACACTTGCCGGAACCCTACCCAACTCACCATGCCGCGCATGAAACGATCGCGCTCGGGCATCGACAACAGCGCGTCCACTACCTTGCGATCCAGAAGCCGGAAATCCCCGGAGTCCAGTGGAATCGCGACGTCGGAAAGTCGGTTGATGAACCGGTAGAACCATTTCGCGGTCAGGGTCTTGAAAGCCGTTTCGCCCTCGCGGTTGTGGCGGGTGCCGTACACCACGTCGCCGCCTTGCTTCCAAAGATCAACCATTTCGGATATGACCTCCGGAGGGTCCTGGAGATCGGCGTCGATCAGAACGACGGCGGAGCCCCGGGCGTACTCCAACCCCGCGCTGATCGCGACCTGATGGCCAAAATTTCTGGACAGTCTTACCACGCGAATGCGCGGATCGGAACCGTGAAGCTCGGTCAGGATGCGGGGAGTATTATCCCGGCTCCCGTCATCGACGTAGATGATTTCGAAAGGCCGGCCGATGAGTTCCAGGCTGGCGGTCAGACGCCGCGTGGTTTCTGGCAGCACCGCATCTTCGTTGAAGCAGGGAACAACTACCGAGATCTCGGGCTTCGGCCCGAACGATCCAAAGCGCATTCAGGAACTCCCGACGGCGAGAGGATTTACAGGTAATCTCTTATGATACGCTAACGGTTCCCGATCCCACTAGACAAAACAACCTGGGTAGCGCCTGATTCTGTGAACCAAGTTTGTTCAGGGGCAGCGGAAAGACGACAGTGGAAAGACGGCAGCGGAAAGACCCGAATTCGTATCTGGCTATGCCTTCAGGCATAGCGTGAGTGCGGCCAATTTAAGATCAAGCCTTCAGGCGCTGCGATCGCGGAATGAGAGTCGCAGCGAGTCTAGCGCCGCAATTGCCTGCCCCACAGCAGCTAAAAGCGGAGGTTGCGTGGCGTGCCGGCGTGGCATGCCTGAAGGCATGCCCTGATACAAAGTCGCGAACCGCCGAACTCGAACAGCCGAAGCCACACAATGGAAATGAGCGAAACGCAAGAAACGAAAGGCGGCCGGGCCGCCTATGGCCCAATGGTGGCTGCGGGGCTGGCGGTGCGCCTGGCTGTCATTCCGTTTGTTTATCACGACTGGCTCGATCCGTTTGTGGTGGAACACTGGGCCTACGGCCGTGTAGCCCGCTCGCTGATTGCGGGGCACGGCTTCGGAAACGTGTTTGCCGACACCGGGCCGACGGCGGTCCTGTCCCCCGTGTATGCGTATCTGCTGGCGGGAATTTTCTGGCTGTTTGGATCAAACACTCCCACGTCGGTCGTGACCGCCTTGACGATCAACAGCCTGTTTTCGGCGCTCACCTGCATTCCGGTTTTTCTGCTGGCACGCCGCTGCTTTGGCGATCGTGTCGCGAAGTGGGCGGGATGGCTCTGGGCGTTTTCGCCCTATGGAGTCTATTACGGCGCGGAGTGGGCCTGGTCCACCTGCCTGCTCACGCTGCTGCTCTGTTGGCTTTTTCTCATCGCGCTGAAGCTGGAGAATTCCGGGCGCATTCTGAGCTGGATCGGTTTCGGTCTGCTCTGCGGCGTGTCCGCGCTTACAGAGCCGGTGGCGCTCTCGGTATTGCCGCTCCTGGGCGCATGGACTTGCTACCGGCGCTACCGTGAGGGTCGCACCTGGCTGATGCCCGGCGTAACCGCGTCGCTGGCGTTCCTCGCGGTCCTTTCGCCTTGGATCATTCGCAACTACGAGACTTTCCATCAATTCATTCCCGTACGCAGCGGCCTCGGACTCGAACTGTATATCGGCAACAACGGCTACTCTGCACGCTGGGTGAATAGCGCCCTGCATCCCAACCACAATGACGCCGAACTGGAGGAATACGAGAGGGCCGGTGAAGTCGCCTACATGGCGCACAAACGCCAGCAGGCGGTGGAGTTTATCTGCGCGCATCCCGGCTGGTATGTCCGAATGACACTGCGACGCGTGCTCTATATATGGACCGGATATTGGAGTCTGGATCGCGCATATCTTAAGGATGAGCCCCTCGATCCACCCAACATCCTGGTTGCCACCACGTTTTCGGTTCTGGCGCTGGTGGGCCTGCGTCGCGTGTTCCGGCTGGATCGGGCTCTCGCCGTCCGCTTTGCCATTGTGCTGGCCTGCTTCCCGCTCGTCTACTACCTGTCGCATCCGGAGACCTACTACTTTCGTCCGGTCGATCCGCTGATTGTGATTCTCGCCGCTGTGGCCGTTGCAGGTCGCTAGTTACGAAGGGTTGCGTAGCGCCGCCGTCTCGGCGGCTGTCGC
>Ga0209517_10000478_pt1 | contig 67700 bp, 54 predicted proteins | sample PeaSoiMetSII2010_FD_187695 | JGI IMG/M metagenome (GOLD analysis project Ga0209517, IMG submission 187695) | Peat soil microbial communities from Weissenstadt, Germany - SII-2010 (SPAdes) (version 2) | ecosystem: Environmental > Terrestrial > Soil > Wetlands > Peat | place: Germany... | reverse complement strand
ACGTTGCCAATACCTCCGGCAATTCGTTCGGCTCGCCCAGCGTGAGCTGGAACGGCGGGGGCGGCAACGGCATTCAGTACGATCACTGCTGGGCCGACTACATGCTCAGCAAAATCCCTCCTCTGGTACCCGCTGCCAGTCCAAGTGCGCTTCAGATAATAAGCCTGCGCACGCTGTTCTACTGATTGCCGCCTCGGTATAGTGCCCTGGTGCTCGTCTCGCTCCGCCTTGCGCGGCAATGCCGCCATGACCGCCATACTGAATGCTCCTCTCGCAACCGTCAACCTGGGAGGAGGCGGATCGAGCGGCTACTTCGTTGGAGCCATCAGGGCCCTCAATGTGAGCGATCAGGGCGGCTACCCGCTGCATTACGATGTCCAACTTTCTCGCCTTGACGGCGTGATGGGCCAGGCCATCGTCTCTTCGTACGCACGCATTAAACAGTAGATCCTCAGTTTATTTGTTTACTACACGCCCTTTTCCTAGCATCATGTTCAGTCGCTGGAGCGGATTGATTATGGTGCCATCGCCCCAACCAGTTTCGGCCACGCATTCCAACCGAGCCGGTATCGTGCTCGCGTTTGCCGCCGTCTACTTGATCTGGGGGTCCACCTTCCTGGCGATTCGCTATGCAGTGGAAACCATTCCACCATTCTTCATGGCGGGTTGCCGATTCCTGACCGCCGGCGCCGTGTTGTACTTGTGGACGCGCGCGGGCGGCGCCGCCCGCCCCTCCCGCCGTGAGTGGGGAGGCACAGCCCTTGTTGGGGCTTTGCTCCTGGTGAGCGGGAATGGAGGATTGTGCTGGGCGGAGCGGCGCGTGCCTTCCGGCTTGGCGGCTCTGCTGCTGGCGGCCATTCCCGTCTGGATGGTTCTCCTCGATAGCCTGCGACGGGACGGCACGAAGTTGGGAGCAAGGGTGATCGGCGGGATGGTTATGGGGCTGGCGGGAATCACCCTGCTGGTGGGGCCTGCCCACATGTGGGGAAGTTCGCGCGTGGAGCCGGCCGGGGCGGGCGTGCTCATGCTCTCCGCTTTCTCCTGGGCGCTGGGCTCCGTTATTTCGCACAAAGTATGCCTGCCGCGTTCTCCCTTCCAGGCGGCGGCCATGGAGATGTTGGCGGGCGGCGTTATGCTTCTAGCGTTGGGCCTGCTCGGCGGTGAGACCAGGCATTTCCATCTCGATGCCGTCGCCGCACGCTCCCTGCTCGGCCTGGTCTATCTGGTTGCGGCCGGTTCGCTCGTGGGTTTCACGGCCTATTTCTGGTTGTTGCGCACCGTGCCTACGGCGCGGGTTTCGACCTACGCGTTTGTGAACCCCGCGGTGGCCGTTTTCCTCGGCTGGGCGCTGGGGAGTGAAGTCGTGACCGGCCGCGAGCTGCTGGCGAGCGCCACCATCATAGCAGGGGTAGCCCTGATCATCACTCACCGGCCGACTCCTGTTGCCGCCACACCGGGCACGCTGGGGCATGACCCCACCCGCCTGTCATTCCGAGGAGCCGCCAGCGACGAGGAATCTCGCAGTGCGTCGACGGTAAACCAGAGCGAGATTCCTCGCTCCGCTCGGAATGACAACTGAGGTGGTTTTCCGACTCCGCAAGAATCGGGTTGCCTGGTGGTTCTCCCTGGACGATGATGGGGCCAGGAGGGAAAATGCAAACCAACGCAGAAGATTATCGCCGGATCGAGAAAGCCATCGAGTTTCTCGCGGAGAACTACCAGGATCAACCGAGTTTGGACGAAGTCGCACGCAGCGTCAACCTCAGCGAGTTTCACTTCCAACGGCTCTTTCGCCGCTGGGCGGGCATCAGCCCCAAGCGCCTGGTGCAGTTCTTGACCTTGGAGCATGCCAAGCAAGCGCTCGAGGAATCCCGCAGCGTGCTGGACGCCGCCTATGACGCCGGGCTCTCCAGTCCCAGCCGGCTGCACGACCTTTTTGTGACCACCGAGGCGATGACCCCTGGCGAGTTCAAGGCCAAAGGCGCAGGCCTCGAGATCAGCTACGGATTTCATCCCAGCCCTTTCGGCGAGTGTATTCTCGCCGTCACCGAGCGAGGAATCTGCGGATTGGGGTTTGTGCAGGAAAGGGACCGCAAGCAAGCACTCGAAGACTTCAAGCAAAGATGGCCGGCGGCGAAGTTCCAGGAGAATCCGGAAAAGACTCGTAGCTATATGGATGGGATTTTCAATACCAAGAAGAGGAATGGTGCGCATCCTGTAAAACTGCTGCTGATGGGCACGAATTTCCAGATCAAAGTCTGGGAAGCACTGCTACGAATTCCTTCGGGCTCGGTGGTGTCGTATGAAGATTTGGCGCGCCACTTGGGACACCCGTCAGCCGCGCGGGCGGTGGGTGGCGCCGTGGGGCGGAATCCGATCTCCTTCCTCATCCCGTGCCACAGGGCCATCCGCAAGATGGGCATTACAGGCGATTATCACTGGGGAGCGGCGCGCAAGAAGGCCATTCTGGCCTGGGAAGCCGCTCGCCAAAGCAGTCGCTGATGTCCATCTGTTGACGGACGCCCGGAAACTGTAAAATGTCATTCCGAGCGAAGCGAGGAATCTCGCTCTGCACCGTGCTCAGCGGCAACAAAGAATCAGGGCGAGATTTCTCGCTGCGCTCTCCTGAAAGTCACGTCATTCCCGCGCAAGCGGGAATCCATTTGACCGACAATGGGTCCCCGCCTTCGCGGGGACGACGCCGATTTTCATTGCCTCGGGTGGGCCAAAGGCCCATGGAAACTCTCTCGAAAGTCTGTCATTCTGAGCGAAGCGAAGAATCTGCATTAGTTCGCCACGGACCAGAACTGCAGATCCTTCGCTGCGCTCAGGATGACAGCCACTTTCATCTCCATAGGTGGGCCGCAGGTCCATGTGCACTCGGAATGACACGCCATCTCGGAGCAGCAAATCGAATTAACGCATGGCTACCTCACCCTTGATGCTTGATGCCGAAACACGCGCCGAACTTTGGCGCAAGTTGGTGGAAGCGATTGAAGCTTACGCGACGAAGCTGGAGAGTAGCCGGGTTACGCCTCCACTCGACCCCGCGAAGCTGCGCGCCTCGCTATCCCGCTTCGATTTTGCCGCTCCGGTTGACGCTTTAGAAGCCCTGGATTTTCTTGTCGAGGGTCTTTGGAAGTTTCAAACCCACACGCCGCATCCCCGCTATTACGGGCTCTTCAATCCCGCGCCGACCACGATGGGCATCGCCGGGGACGCGCTCACGGCCGCTTTCAATCCGCAGCTTGCCGCCTGGAGCCACAGCCCGCTGGCCATCGAAATCGAACAGCATCTGGTGCGTGCTTTCGGGGCTCGCTTCGGTTACGACCCCGCGCACACTGACGGCACTTTTGCTTCCGGCGGCATGGAGGCCAACCACACGGCGGTTCTTACCGCCTTAGTTCAGAAGTTTCCGGAGTTCGCGAGGCGCGGCCTCCGGGCGCTTGCCGCCCAGCCTATTCTCTACGTTTCCACGGAGGCGCACCATTCCTTGCTGAAGGCGGCTCGGATGTGCGGCTTGGGGACGGATGCCGTGCACCAGATTCGGGCGGACAATGACCTTCGCATGGATGCGGAAGCCCTCGCGTCAGAAATTGCCCGCGACCGCGGCCAGGGTTTTGCGCCGTTCCTGGTGGTGGCCACGGCGGGCACCACCAGCGCGGGGGCCATCGACCCTCTGCCTGCCATCGCCGAAATCGCCGCGCGCGAAAATCTCTGGTTTCATGTGGACGCAGCCTGGGGCGGTGCAGCCGCGTTGGTTCCCGAGCTGCGACCCTTGTTGGATGGGATCGAGCGCGCCGACTCGATTATCTTCGACGCGCACAAGTGGCTTTCGGTGCCGATGGGGGCGGGAATTTATATAACGCGCAATACTGACATTCTGGATAGAACTTTCCGTATTGCTCAAACATATATGCCGCGCGAGGCGGCGGGGTTGGATGTGATCGATCCCTACCAGCACTCGATGCAGTGGTCCCGCCGCGCCATCGGCCTGAAGGTGTTTCTTTCCCTGGCCGTGGCGGGGTGGGAGGGCTACGCCGCGGCCCTCCGCCACATGGTGACCATGGGTGTGATTCTGCGCGCGGAACTTGCAGCCGATGGTTGGGAGCCGATCAACAAAACGCCTTTGCCCGTGTGTTGCTTCGTGGACCAGCGCCATCCCGATGGCCGCTCCGAAGACTACCTGCACAAAGTCGCCATGCAAGTCGTCGCCTCCGGAAAAGCCTGGATTTCAACCACACGCCTCGCCGGCTCAGTGCCCGTGCTACGCGCCTGCATCACCAACTACCGGACTGAAGCGAGTGATATCGAAGCGTTGATTGCGGCGCTCGAGGTGGCACGAACTCAAATCAGTTAAGCCTGAATTCCGAAGTTGACCTCGAGAACGGTACGGGTGTTCAGATTCTTCGGAAGTAACCCCTCACCCGGCTCCGTCAGCTGACGGACTGATGAACGCGCCGGCACCATGCCACCCTCTCCCCTTGGGAGAGGGCCGTCAACGACGATATTGTTCAGCCCTCTCCCGTGGGGAGAGGGTGGCGAGAGTAGCGAGCCGGGTGAGGGGTTTCTTCTGATAGAGGCTCGCAACTTCGGAATTCGGGTTAAGCCTGTCATTCTGAGCGAAGCGAAGAATCCCCGCAGTTCGCTGCGCCTCTCAGAATCCAAAAGCAACTGCAGAGATTCTTCGCTGCGCTCAGAATGACAGTTCGCTCAGAGAGATAGCACACGCTTGCCGAAAACTGCTTGCTCCCTCGCGGAGAATCTGCGAACATTTCGAGTTCAGCACAAAGTGAGGGTGCTGACCTGAAGGTCAGCGTTGCGCCAGGTCAGCGCTAGGGCAGGAAATAAGACTAATCACCCCGGAGGTAAGTATGCCACTTGATCCAAAGCACTGCAGCCGTATCATGACGGAAGGCCGAGACCGCGCCGGCGCGCGAGCCATGTTCAAGTCTATCGGTTTCACAGATTCCGACCTGGCCAAGCCCATCGTGGGAATCGCCAACACCTGGATTGAGACGATGCCATGCAATTTCCATCTGCGCGAACTGGCGGCCAAGGTAAAAGAGGGCGTGCGCTCGGCGGGCGGAACACCCATGGAGTTCAACACCATCGCCATTTCGGACGGTGAAACCATGGGCACCGAGGGCATGAAGGCATCGCTCGTGAGCCGGGAAGTCATCGCGGACTCTATTGAGTTGCTGGGACGCGGTCAAATGTTTGACGCCATGGTGGCCTTAGTGGGATGCGACAAGACGATTCCCGGAGGCGCCATGGCATTGATCCGCCTCAACGTGCCGAGCGTTCTTCTCTACGGCGGGTCGATTGCTCCCGGACATTTCGAGGGCCATGACGTCACGATTGGGGACGTGTACGAAGCGGTCGGCGCGCACGCGGCGGGGAAGATGACTGACGCGGAGCTCAAGGATCTCGAGGATCATGCTTGCCCCGGGGCCGGCGCTTGCGGAGGCCAATTCACGGCCAACACCATGTCCACCGTGATGGAATTCATCGGGCTCTCGCCCATGGGCGCGAACAGTGTGCCCGCGCTCGATCCGCGGAAGGGCGAGGTCGCCTATCACGCCGGCCAGCTCGTGATGGACCAGCTTCGTCGCGGTGTGCGCCCGCTCGATATCCTGACGCGGAAGGCGTTTGAGAACGCAATTGCCAGCGTAGCGGCGACGGGTGGTTCAACAAATGGCGTGCTCCACTTGTTAGCCATGGCTCGTGAGGCCGGAGTCCCGCTTGCGATCGAAGACTTTGACACCATCAGCTCGCGCACACCCATCATCGCCGATCTGAAACCCGCTGGGCGTTACGTTGCCGTGGATGTCCATCGCGCTGGAGGAATACCCTTGATTGCCAAGAAACTCCTGGAAGCGGGACTGATCGACGGGTCGCAGATGACTCCCACCGGGCGAACCATTGCGGAAGAAGCCCGGTCCGTTGCCGAGACGCCGGGACAGGACGTGGTGAGGTCTGTCTCTAATCCGATAAAGAAAACCGGCGGGCTGGTCATCCTGAAGGGGAACCTCGCGCCGGAAGGCTGCGTCATCAAGGTGGCGGGCTACGAAAAAACCCACCATCGCGGACCGGCTCGGGTTTTCGACTCCGAAGAAGACGCCATGCGTGCTGTGATCGCAAAGAGCATCCGCCCGGGCGACGTGGTTGTAATCCGCTATGAAGGCCCGCGCGGCGGCCCCGGCATGCGCGAGATGCTGGATGTGACGGGCGCGCTGGTGGGTGAGGGGTTGGGCGAATTAGTGGGCTTGCTCACCGACGGCCGTTTCAGCGGCGCCACTCATGGCCTGATGGCCGGGCACGTGGCCCCGGAGGCTGCGCGGGGCGGTCCCATCGCCGCCCTCGCCGATGGCGACACGGTAGTTTTCGATATCGAAAAACGCCGCTTGGACGTTGAGCTTTCCGATTCGGAAATTCAGAAGAGATTGGCGAAGTGGCGAGAGCCGGAGCCCCGATACAAGTCCGGTGTATTTGCCAAGTACGCCGCGCTGGTTTCCTCCGCGTCGGAGGGAGCTATCACCCGGGCGCGCTAAGCGTTGATGGCCGATCGTCGATTGTCGAATGTCGATTGTGGCTCTGTCATTCTGAGCGCAGCGAAGAATCCCTGCAGTTATTCGCACCGGTCCTGCAATACAACTGCAGAGATTCTTCGCTGCTATGAAAATGGCGGAAGCTTTTGTTGAAAATACAGGAGTTACCTCCAAAGAGCCATTTTCATGCACAGTGGTGAGCCGAAGGATCATGAAGTCTGCGCTCAGAATGACAGCCGATAAGGGCTTACCAACTCTTCAATCGCGAATCGTCAATCGCCAATCGGCAAAAACGGTAGAGGGACGCCTTTCTGGGACGTCCAGGCCTTCAGGTAGTCCACGAACACATATTCGATTCCGACGGTTTTGAGCGTTGTGGGCAGGATCTCGTTCAGCATCCGATACTCTTTCCCGGTTCGCTCGCAGTTCTCGTTGACGAACTCCTGAAGCAGTCTTACGGCTCCGGCTTCGTTGCCGGCCTTGAGCTCTCTCAGGGCTTCGGCTTCCACGGTCGCCTGGCGGTCCATCTCCCAACGTTCAGTCTGGTCGAACACGCCTCGAACGGTCGGCGCCAAAGCGCGGTAGTTCAGGTCGCAAAGCAGCTTAACGCGATTGGCCCACCACCACGGCGCATCGCCGGCGTAGGTACTGCTGCCCGATGCGTAGGAGTGCGGAAGGGTCGGTCCGTGCAGGTAAAAGGGCTTGAACACGTTGCTGCAGGGGTTGGAGAAGCTCGCCCAATAAACCTGGCGGAGCAGCGGCGGCATGTCAGCCCGCAGGTGCGCCACGACGGACGCGGCCGTATGGTAGGGCGAGTGCGCGTTATCGTGCATGCAGGGTGTGGGCCAGAAGGTTTCCGCCGCTCCCCAGCGGGGCTCCGCGACGGTTCCCTCCAAATGGCTGCGGCCGATTTGCATCATGCTGGCGGGAGTGACGTGCGAGAAGTCCCTGCGCAGGCATGCCAGGGTCATATTGCGCCGGATCTGCATGTTGCCCGCGTTGCTCGAATCCTTCCGCCAGTAGTCGCCGTAGTCGCGAGCGAAGTTGAAATCAGCCGCGGACTTGGTCCAGCCCATTTCTATCGCATGCTGCACGAGCTTCGGATGCGCTTCGTTCCAATCCCTCTCGATGGAATAGACATTGGAAATGGAATAGACCCCGTGCTTGATTGACTTGGCGGCCCAGTATCTGCCCGCGGTCTCGAGCACCCAGGCCTCTTGCGGGTCCGCAATGATGAAGCTGTTGTGATAGTTGGCTTTTCCCCACTCGCCGGGGCGTTCACAATCGCCGCTCTGGCCATACTTCTCGAGCAGGTCGATCATCACGTGCATGGCTTCGTAGGCCGTCTTGCCGCGCTCCAGGCCAAGCCGGACGAGATCCATGCCCAATAGCCCGTCACCCCACTGCACCGGCTCTTTGGACCAAACCGCTTCGTTCCCGATCGCGACCCCGTATTCGTTCATGCCTTGTTCGTAGCCAAACGCCCACCAGATCTTCGATCCGATGTGTTCGTAGGTTTCGGCGACTTGAGGGATTTCGATGTAGGTGCACTTCACCTTATCGCCTGCGTCGTGCTGCTGCCGCGGGACCTGCACCAGGGGTTGGGCTTCCATCGGCGGGCGGTCGCTATTCTTGCAAAGAATCACCGAGTGGTCTGCGGTGGCGTCCCGCACTGCAACCCAGGTATCGCAGGGGCGAGCGGTGCTTACGAAACCGGCCAGGCAAGCTAACGCCGCGATCCGCAGAGAGAGTGTAAAGCGATTTGAGTTCATGCCTAATCTCCTGAAACTGTCCGGCTCGATATAGAGGGACGGGACGTACGCGCTACTCGTGATCACGGCCGGGGGGCAGGGCAAGCCCTACCGCTACGAACTGCTGCGTAGGGGGACGGCTTGCCGTCCCCTCTTCCGCCCACAGTGACGAGAACAGACTATTAGTGGGGAAACCCGGTGTCAATGTAGAATATTGGATGATGCCCCAGTACCTGTTCGGCAGTCAGGGCAAGGACTCAGGCGCATGAGAAGGATTCAGATAAACAGCTTGCGTGGCATGGTCACGTTTTGGGTCGCCGTAAGTTTTGGAGCGGTTACGCTCACTTACGGGGCCGGGAAACCCGAGCAACCCGGAAACCAGCAGATTGCCGTTCGAGGGATGAATAGACTCATGGACGGCGACTTCGACGCCGCCACGGAAGCTTTTCGCCAAATTCAGAAATCCGACCCTGACTCGCCTCTGGGATACGTTCTGGAAGCCGATGAGAGCTGGTGGAAGATCTACCTGACCGAGGGCGATCTAGTGGACCCGGACGTTTTCGAAGCGCGTACTGAAGCAGTCACTCCTTACGACAGCGATTTTGCGCGGGCGGATCAGCTCGCCATCAACAAAGCCGAAGCGCGAATTAAGGCGCATCAGGACGAGGCGCTCAACTATTTCTACGAAGGCATGGCCTACGGATTGCGCGCGCAGTTGGAAGCCTTGCGTGACCATGCCCTGGCCACCGCACGGGCGGGTAAAAAGCTGCGCAGTCTTTCTCTCACCGCGCTGAAACTCGATCCCAACCTCAACGACGCCTGGTTTGGAGTCGGACTCTACAACTACTTCGTGGACACGCTGCCGACCTACGTGAAGATGCTGCGCTTCCTGATTCTGCTGCCGGGCGGTGACCGGGTCGAGGGTCTTCGCCAAATGCGCGTGGCTATGGACAGGGGACAACTGGTGCCCGCGGAGGCGAAATTCCATCTCGCCAAAAATTACTCCCGCGCCATCGATCGGCAGTATGGAACGTCTCTCGAAATGTTTCGTCAGATGCAGCGGCAATATCCTCATAATCCACTCTGGGATTTGCTCACCGGAAGCACTGAGTTGCGCTTGGGCAGTGTCAAAGACGGCGAGGCGCTCTATCGAAAGGTTGTAAACGAAACCTTGCATTCCCAATCGGAATTGTGGCGCCCCCTTCATCAGCAGGCTGAGAAAGCTCTGGCACGGAGGGCAGGCGGGCAGTAGGCAGCATACCGAAGCGCGCCGTCATTCCCGCGAAAGCGGGAATCCCTCAGCGGTAAGTAGGGGCGGTTCGCTAACCGCCCCTACCAGATGGATTCCCGCATTCGGGGGAATGACAGGAACTGAGCAGTTGCGTTATTGGCTCAACTGCTGCGTTTGCTCGTGGGCGTGGTAGGAGCTGCGGACCAAGGGGCCGGACTCGACGTGGCGGATACCCAGGCGGCGTCCTTCCTGCCTGAGAGTGGAGAACTCTTGCGGAGAATAAAAGCGCGCCACCGGCAACTGTTCACCGGAGGGGCGCAAATACTGGCCGATTGTGACGATGTCCACTCCTACGGTACCCAAATCTTTCAGCACCGCCAGCATTTCTTCGAATGTCTCGCCCAGACCCACCATGAGGCCTGACTTGGTGGGGATGGAAGGGGCGATTTCACGCGAGCGACTGAGGAGTCGCAAGGAGCGCTCGTATCGCGACCCCCGCCGCGCCACCGGGTAAAGACGCGGGACAGTTTCGAGGTTGTGGTTCAGGACGTCGGGCCGAGCGCGCAACACAATCGCTAATGCTTCGTCAGACCCGCGAAAGTCGGGGATGAGAACTTCCACCTGGCAATCGAGCAATCGGCGGCGCAGCGCTTCAATCGTGCCGGCAAAGATCGTCGCCCCACCATCTTTCAAATCGTCCCGGTCGACGGAAGTCACCACGACGTATTTCAATCCCATCTTCAAGGCGGCTTCCGCCACGCGTTCCGGTTCTCCCCAGTCGACCTCGGCGTGCGGCAGGCCCTTGGGCACGGCGCAAAAGCCGCAGCGGCGAGTGCACAACTCACCCAGAATCATGAAGGTGGCGGTTCGATGCGCCCAGCACTCACCGACGTTCGGGCAACGGGCGCTTTCGCACACCGTGTGCAACCCCAGCCCGCGCATCAGTTGCTTCAGCTCAAAGTAGTTCTCCCCTGTCGGAACGCGCACTTTCAGCCATTCCGGCTTGCGCGCCTGGGCGCGAGCTGAAGCAATCTGAACTAACTCATTCATGCGTTTCTTCCCGTCTACTTTCCACTCGCATTACCTGCTTGAAAGTGGGCCGCCGTTGCCATTCTTGGCGAGGACGAGTTCGGTGAAGTGGAAAGCTTCGCGTTCACGTGATTTGCGGTCGCCATTGCATTGCCGAAGTGGTGCCACTTACCATCTGCGAGATACGCCGCACGCGTCAAAGACCGTGCGCTTGATCGAGGAGATGCCGAGTGCGCATTCGTCGCCAGAGGCTCAGAATTCTCACCGAACCGGTGCCATCTGCCGTCTGCGACGAACGCGTTGCGCACCGGAGGAGGATCGTCGTTTGGAGTGTAAGTGGACACAGCGGGCGGATCGGCAGGATCACCTGCGTACGGGCCGTAGGAATATGGGTCGTAACCGTACGCGCCGTAGCCGGACGGATCGCAAGGGTAAGGTCCGTAGGTATCGTCACAGCCGTAGAGAGGGTAATCAGGATATCCATAGTAACCGAAATACGATCCGGGCCAATAGGACCAGGGATAATATCCCAAACCAAATCCGAAGTAGGGCCAACCAAATCCACCCCAACCCCTGCCTCGACCCCAGCCCCTGCCCCAACCTCGACCCCAGCCCCTGCCGTTCCACCCGTTGCCTCTACCGTAGCCTCCGAAGCCGCCACGAAAACCGCCATACGCTCGGCCGAAGCCCCGGCTGCCATAGCCGTGAAACCCGCCGCCACCATGGAAGCCGCCACCGCCATGGAAGCCGCCACCGCCATGGAAGCCGCCCCCGCCGTGGAAGCCCCCGCCACCACCATGGAAGCCACCTCCGCCCCCACCGTGGCCCCCGAAGCCGCGTCCTTGAGCAAAGGGGCACGCGGCCAAAGCCAAAGACAGTAACAAAACGATATTGAGTTTGCCCATAAGCACCCCCGTCTCAAGCCTAGCACGCAGGAGGCGATTGCGCAAACGCATCACGGCAGGTAAGAATGATCCATGTGGGAGTTCTGGCAGGGCCGCCGAATCAATCAGATCGGCACGTGGGGCGCCGCACCCCCATTGCGCGGAGCAATGACTTCGAAGCGATGGTCGCTAGCGGAATCCGGGAGGTGAGAGAAAGCCCTTTCCACGCAGGGTCCGTACCTGTGGCCATATGCCCACACAGGACCCCACCTGAATTTTTGGCGGGGGAAGCCCTCGGCGTCCGTCAGGGCATCTTGAGCCGAGGTTGGAAGAGCCGGCTTCGCGATCACCCGGCACAATCTGAAATACGCCACATGGAACTTAGACGAGCTAGTTAGCTTTGACATCCCAAGTACGCCACAACCAGGTAACGAGTCCAACAGATGCCGCGTGCCAGGAGGAGTGACTCCCGGTGGTGGATCGCGATTCCACACTCCAGAACTCCGGGTTATCTATGTTCGGCACTTCCTTGAGTTTCACCATGATCAGATCAAAGTGCTCGGATTGGAGTTTGGAGAGGCCCTCGGGGAAAGACGCATAGGAAAGAACCTCGTGCCCTTCGCGTCGAAGACTCGCAGAGCGGGCCGCGAGTTCAGTTGCATCATCGTCGATCAGCAGGATCTTCCCTTTGCTTGTATTCTCAACCTCTCGCTCCGTGGTGTAATACAGTTCTCCCGCCTGCATGGCTCACCTTTCGATTTACGCCGAATCGCAGCCTCGCATCGGGCGACAATCCCATCGCGTCACTTTTGCGAAGCTCCGGCAGTACTTGCCAAAGACCGCGCTGGTCTGGGTGAAACATAGCGACCAGCCTTTTTTCTGCGCCGTGTTTTAATGAATTCAGAATCGTCGTTTGGTTCTTTTGTAGCAACTAGAGCAGCAAGCATCATGACAATGATGACCACTAAGGTATAAATACCCACTTGGGAAGCTCCTTTCGTTCAATTTTTGCCCGAACTAAGAGTAAGATGCGCAATCCCGGCACAAGGTTTGGTCGGTCCGGGGGCACTCAATTTGATACCGTCTAAAAACGGTACGATGGGCGCCGTATGAACTTCTTACCAGTCCGCCATCTATACTCTCGCACCGTGCGAGCGTATCGCGCAATCCGGTGAAACCCTTGGCCTGATGACTACTAATGTGTAAGTGCCCCTAAGGGTTTTGCCTAGACGTTTACTTAGATATCGATACCTCATTGGTACATTGGTCCCGTATGGTTTCTGCTATCATTGCGGACCGACTGGACCTATACTTGCTCCGATTGATCGGATGTCCCGCAAGCGGGTCTTTTGACCGCTTTCGGGCATTAAGTCTTTGACCGGCGTTGAAGTGGCGTACCCGCCTGCGCGATATTGCTGAGGCCGTCCGCGAAAGCGACAATTGCCCTCGACCGACGGGCCGTTCGGCTATGTGAAGTTGCCTCCGCGTCTCGCAAGGAGTGACGATGCCGAAGCAAACTCAAGTGGACATTTCGCCGAGTCCGCCTTTGCGGGCCATAATCCTGGAAGACGATCCCTGGGATGCCGAGCTGGTGCTTGTAACGATGCGCCGGGCCAATCCGGGCTTGCAGGCTGAGGTCGTGAACTCCTCGGCGCTCTTTAAGCAGCGGCTCGCGGAATCCGAATTCGACATCATTATCGCGGACTTCAACCTGGGCGGCTGGACCGCGCTGGATGCGTTGGAGATTCTTCGGCAATCCGGAAAATCGATCCCGCTTGTGGTGGTGACCGGGGCTCTGGGTGACGAGGCGGCTGTCGAGTGCGTTCGGCAAGGCGCCGCCGACTACGTCCTCAAGGAGCGGCTGGAGCGGGTACCCATCGCAGTCGATCGCGCCGTGCGCCGCCATGCGTATCTTGACGAAGTCGCTCGACGGCAGGAGGCGATCCGCCGTGCCAAAGAGGAATGGGAACTGACTTTCAACACCGTCCCGGACCCCGTCCTGCTTCTCGATGACCAGTACCGAATTCGCTACGCCAATCGCGCTACGGCAACGCTTGCGGGGGTTGAACCGGCAGACCTGAACGACAGAATCTGCTACGAGGCACTGCACGGCTTATCCCGCCCTCATCCGGACTGTCCTCGCGCCCGCATGCTGGAGACCGGCCGGGAGCAGAGGGCGGACCTCGTGGACACAAAGCTGGGCAGAGTTTTTGAAACTACCACGGCACCCCTTTTCGATCCTTCCGGGAAAATGCGCGGCTCCGTCGAAGTCTTACATGAGATCACCGATCGAAAACACGCTGAAGATTCTCTCCGTCAACTCTCCGCTCAATTACTTTGCGCACAGGATGAAGAGCGGCGGCGGATCGCTCAGGATCTTCACGACAGCACGGCCCAAAACCTTGCCGCACTCTCCATGAACCTGGCCCGCTTAGACCTTGAGGTCGAATGCCTTGATCCTCGAAGCCGCACGATCGTAGTGGAGAGCATCGAACTGGCCAATCGCTGCATGCAAGAGATTCGTGATTTCTCCTATCTCTTGCACCCTCCCACGCTGGACGATTACGGCCTGGCCTCTGCATTGAAAGGTTATGCGGAAGGTTTTGCACGTCGTACCGGAATCCAAGTCGAGGTTGATTTGCCCCAGGATCTCTGCCGCTTGCCTCGCGATGCAGAAACGGCGCTTTTCCGCGTCGTGCAAGAATGTCTCTCCAACATTCAACGTCACTCAGGGAGCCCCGTAGCGAAGATCCGGATCAGGCGCGAACCGGATTCCTTGATCTTGGAAGTCGAGGACGAAGGTCGTGGATTTCAGCCTGCTGCTCTCGAGAATGGGCGGATCGGATCGCGCATTGGCCTGGGTCTCAAGGGAATGAAGGAGAGAGTTCGACACCTGGGCGGATGCCTCGAGACGAACTCCGGCAGCCACGGCACCACCATCAGGGCAAGCTTGCCGATTCCGGAGGCGGTCCGATGAAGACGGTGCGCATACTGGTGGCCGATGATCACGAAGTGGTCCGTCAAGGGCTGCGGCGATTGCTCGAGTCGCGGCCGGGCTGGGAGATTTGCGGGGAGGCCGGAACCGGAAAAGAGGCCGTGGAAAAGGCCAGCCAACTCAAACCCGATGTGATAGTGCTCGACTACAGCATGCCGGGGCTGAACGGAGCTGAGGCCACGCGCCAGATCGTGCAACGGGTTCCTCGCGCCGAGGTGTTGATCCTCACCATGCACGGCTCCGAGGACTTGATCCGGGGGGCGCTCGAGGCCGGCGCTCGCGGCTATGTCTTGAAGTCCGATGCCAGCCGGGATTTGATCTCAGCCGTTCACGCCTTGGTCGAGCACAAGGCTTTCCTATCGTCAGGCGCGTCCGGGCCGATTCTGGACAGTTATTTGAGAGGCGGTCAGCCAACGGGCTCGCAGCAGGTATTGACCCCGCGCGAGCGCGAGATTCTCCAGTTGGTCGCCGAGGGCAGGAGTAACAAGGAAATCGCGGTGACTTTGAATATCAGTACGAAGACGGTGGAAACCCACCGCGCCAACATGATGCATAAGCTCGGCCTGACTTCGGTCGGCGCGCTGGTGCGTTACGCCATCCGCAATCAGATCATCGAACCTTAATTAACCGCGGGCTAAGACCTACAGGTTGGTGAAGAACCTCTCTTCGAACTGCCGTGAAAAACTTTGTGCCGAGCGCGCCGTGGAGTGCGGCAGCGAAGTTGCCGCCGTGGAATTTCGTTAAAAAGGCGGCAGCTTCGCTGCCGCACTCCACGGCGCTTCGCTGCTTCCGGAATTTTGAATCTTGAATATGGACCACGGCCGAAGGCCGCCGGATCACTCCGGGTGGGACTTGAATGCGCTGGTGGGCGGAGCCTGGTTGACCACCAGCCAATAAAGACCAAGTTGTTTGATGATTTCTCGAAACTGCTCAAAATCCACCGGCTTCTGAATGTAGCTGTTGACTCCCAGTCGGTAGCCGTTGATCATGTCCCGCTCTTCCCGGGAAGAAGTCATAATCACAACGGGAATAGCGCGGGTCCGCGCGTCGTTTTTAAGGTGGCGGAGCACTTCCAGTCCATCCAGTTTGGGCAGCTTCAGGTCCAGCAGGACCAGGCGAGGCGGTTTGTCAAACCCGCGATTGTTATGCTCGCCCCGGCAAAAGAGGTAGTCGAGCGCTTCTTCACCGTCGTGCGCGACGTAGATCCGATTGGCCAGGTTGTTCGTGCGAAGCGCGTGGATGGCCAACTCCTCGTCCGCCTCGTTGTCTTCCACCAGCAGTATTTCGACTTCATTTGAACTCACTGAGCACCTCGAGATAACGAACAGGCATTTTACTCTAATCTGGATTCGCAAGGAATTCCTGAATAGCCGTTAGCACTGTGGTAAACATCGCTTCCGTGAGGCGGCCGGTTTGGGTATTCTGCTGGCTGGGATGGTAGGAGCAGAACAATCGGGGCAAGCCCTCCGGCAGGCTGAAACTCCCGCCGTGCGAGAACTTGAAAGTCGAGCGGGGCGGGAAAGCCCGGTGCTGCGAAGCCACTACGCGCAGATACGCATCAAACGCGATTCGTCCCAGCACCAGCACGGCGCGAACGCACTTGAGCATCCGCAATTCCGCCTCGAGGTAGGGCTGGCAGTTGCGAGCCTCGGAAGGCAGCGGTTTGTTCTTGGGAGGCGCGCAACGCAGCGCGGCTGTAATATAACAGTTCCGCAGTTCGAGCCCGTCGTCCCGGGCGACTGACGTACCCTGATTCGCGAAGCCGGCCTGATGAAGGGCGCGATAGAGAAACTCCCCCGAGCGGTCACCGGTGAACATCCTGCCGGTCCGGTTGGCGCCGTGGGCGGCAGGGGCAAGCCCCAGGATGAGCAACTCGGCTTGAGGATCGCCAAAGCTTAGAACCGGCTTTCCCCAGTAATCCCACTGCCGGTACATGCGGCGCTTTTCTTTGGCCACTTTGCGGCAGTGGCGCACCAGCCGGGTACATCGCGTACAGGCGATGACCTGCTGTTGAAGCAGTTCAAGTTGGCGCCGAGCATCCATTACACTCGCATCCCCGCAGCGTCGACAGGGACTCGCCTCCATTGAAAGAGGAAAGGGCAGGGGGTGGTGGTATCTCTCTCAGCCATTCCTAGCCCCTCCTTATCAAGGAGGGGAACCGACGCATTTGCTTCGTTCCCGAGGTTCCGTCAGCCAACCGCCATGAGCGACTGTCTTCTAGCGCCACACCGTAAGCTCTATTCCTACCCATGATTTTATTCCAAGCGAAGCACTGGCCCTCTCCCTCTTGGGTGAAAGGGTGGCCCGCGACGGTGCTTTCATCAGTCCGTCAGCTCACGGAGCCGGGGGTCGCCGCCCCTCCATTTCATGCCTAAGAATCTCCGCCATTCAGGGGCACTCACCCATAATATACCAGCGCACCGCAAATCAACGTGCACGGGATGCGAAGCACGAATATCCTCTCAGGCCCGAATCCCTTTGCTGTTTCCGACATCTAATTTCTTCTGGCAGGGCGCCGAGAATCAACTTGCCACCGAACGAATGCCGGGGAGATCATTCCGGACTTGCCGCGAATGCGAGCGGCTGCATGGCAAGCCGAGGCGAGGAGCCTGCTGAGTAAATTGAGGAGCGGAAAATGAAGGAAATCTTGTACGTTCAGCAGGAGAACTGGTGCGAGGTGGAGTCAAGCTCCAAGCCTGTCTTGGTGGATTTCTGGGCCGAATGGTGCCCGCCCTGCCGAATGCTGGCCCCTACCTTTGAGAAGCTGGCAGCCAACTATGGTGACCAGATCATGTTCGCGAAAGTCAATGTCGATGAGTTACCCGAGGTCGCCGGCCAGTATGGCATCCGTTCGATCCCTACTCTGCTGTTGATGCGCGATGGGGGAGTCGTGGAAGAACTCGTGGGCGCTCGCCCTTACCAGGACCTCGCCCGCGTACTGGACCAGTATCTCGCCTCCGCCGACAAATGCGCTGACACTGAAAAGCCCGCTGAGAAGTCGCCGGCGCGTGTCTCTCGTATGGTGAATTAACCCGGCGAACTGTTCCCGGGACATCAAATTACTTGCGGCTCAATCTCCCGTCGGCACAACCCCCGCCGCCTCCATCATAAGTAGCACCGTCCGTTCCGGAGCGCGGGTGCGGTGCACGACGCCTTTCGGAACCATGAATCCCTGCTTGGGTAAAAGCTCAACCGTTCGGCCTTCCAGGTCGATCAAAAAGCGCCCTTCGATCACGTAGAAAAACTCGTCTTCGAGATCGTGCTTGTGCCAGTGGAACTCGCCCTCGACGATGCCCAGCCGCACGACGGATTCATTCACCCGGCAAAGCGTCTGGTTGTACCAAGGTTCCTTGCAGGCATCGACGAGCCTCTGCACATCGATCAATTCTAACGGGTCGAACCGTGGCTGCAGGTTTATCGAGTATTGGGTCTCATTGCCCATGCCATCGTACTCCTTCGGAGGTTTCCCTACCGAGGTAGGCGGTCCCATTGGCCTACCCGACTTACTCAGGCTGGCCGTCTGAACCGTATTCTTCCCGGTTCGATTACGACCAAGGTGTGTTCAAACCTCACATCCTCCAGGGCCGAAAGCGTGATTGCAATTTGGGCCGCAAGCTCACGGGTTCGCATTGCTGATGGAAACTGAACCACAACAATGCCAAGGTGACTGTCGAGCGGATATCGCAGCAAGTTGCCGAAATCCGCGTCGCCCGTGACCAGAACGGCTTCTCTCTGTTGCGCGACTTCGAATACTCGACTGTCTGGTGCGCCACGCAGGTTGAGGTCGCGGACGTGTTCGCTCGGATGCCCTCGCTCTGTCAGAAGCTTGGCTAGGAGGTGGGGAAGATCTTCGTCAATGAGAAAGCGAGGCATTAGATGGATGCCCGGACGGTTTCTTCCTCGAGCCGGCTGGCGGCGTAACCCAAGGCGGCTCGAATATCTTCCTCATTGATCCCGTACTCGCGGGCAATTTCCTCCCAGGAATCGCCCGAGGCCACAGCGCCTACCACTACGCTCACCGGAACTCGAGTTCCTTGGATTACGGGCTTGCCAAAGCGGACCAGCGGGTCTACCGCGACGCGGGGTGCAATGATTGTCATCGCTCGTGTCCTCCTCCCCTGATTATAGGGGCATCGACCAGCGCCTGCATATCGACGAGCTCCAGCGGGCCGAACCGTCGCTGCAAGTTTATGGAGTATTTGGTATCAGCACTCACGCCCACGCTTCCTTCAGGTTCGCTGGGAGATTGCCGGCGCCGCTACTTCTTCGGCGCCCACTTCGCAAAGAAGTCCCGGATGCTTTCGTAACTCATGCTGCGTGCGTTCGAGAACTGGCCCTGGTCCATGGCATAGAGGACGTTGCCGCCTGAGTCGAGCACCGCCAGGGTGGGAATACCGTGGGCGAGGGGCACGTGGTACTTCGCGGCGATATCTTTGTTCTTGGTGAATCGGCCCACGTCGATTTTCACTACTTCATAATTCGCGGCAATCAGAGCGGCCAACTCATCCTTGTGCATCTGCATATTCAGGGCGCGGCAATCGCCGCACCAGTTGGCGCCAAAAACCAGGACGACATTCTTCTGTGCTTTCGAGGCCTCAGCGATTGCCGAGGCGACTTGTTGGTGTGCGTCCGCCCTCTCGTCGTAAGGCGGCTGGTCAACGGCGAACAGGGCGCAGGCCAGGAAAACAAGGGGCGCCAGTCTCAAGAGATGCTTAGAGTGAATCATGATGTCTCCTTTAGATTCCATAATACCCGAAATTGGAGCGCTTGTAGCGGCGCAGGATGCCCCACCGAGGGTCGCGTCAAAGTCGCCAGCGTTGTCATCCTGAGGCCCGTTTTCCAGGGCCGAAGGATCTCAGCAGTTCATTCGGGTGACGAAAAGAGCCAACTACGGAGATCCTTCGGGGCCTGCGGCCCCTCAGGATGACACTTTCCAGCGACTTTGACGCGACCCTGTGCCCTACCCGCGCCAGGCGAACGAGGAGTGGGTTGCATGGTCAATCACAAATCACCAATCACCAATCGCAAATCACTTAGGGAGTGTGATAGCATCCCGAAGTCAGGGAGGGCGGTTCGATTTCAAAAGTCGCCCAGGAGTGAACCACTTGAACGAACCCTACGCCCGGCAACCCGCTTCCCGTTTTCATTTCGAGCAGATCCTCTACGATAAGAAAGACGGGGTGGCGCGCGTCACGCTTAACCGCCCCGAACTTTACAACGCGTTTTCCGCACAAAGTCTCCAGGAGATGGTCGAAGCCTTACGCGACGCCTCCTGGGACGATTCTGTGGCCGTGGTGGTTTTGACTGGAGCGGGCGACAAGGCATTCTGCTCCGGCAGCGACGCCAACGAGTTTTCCGAGCAGTTTCTGCGCCGCCCGCGAAATTTCTGGAAGTACCAAGGCCTGCTTTTTGACGCCCTGGAGCTGTTCCGCCACATCGGCAAGCCCACCGTGGCTCGATTGAACGGTGTGGTGGCAGGCGCGGGCAACGACTGGAACCTGGCCGCCGATCTCGCCATAGCAGCCGACCATGTGCGGTTCGTTCAGGCGGGCACGCGCGTGGGCCTGGTGGAGGCCTGGGGAACCACCCAGTGGCTGCCCCTGGTGGTGGGCGAGCGGCGAGCACGTGAGATGCTGCTGAAAGGCGATGAGATCACCGCTGAGCAGGCCCTCGCTTGGGGGTTGGTGAACGAAGTGGTGCCCTCGAAGCAACTGGACCGCGCCGTCAATGCGCTCACCGCCAGGCTGATCCAGAACCTGCCGGAGTGCGCTCGCTATACTCGCCAGCAATTGGGTTTTTGGAAGGATCTCCCTTGGGCCATGACGGCCGGGCACGCACGTGATTGGTTGACGGTCCACTCCACGGCCTGGGAGCCCTACGAGGGCGTACAGGCCTTCATCGACAAGCGCCCCGCAGATCACAAGTCCATACGCGCTCGCGCCGCCGCCGGCAAGTCCAGCGAATTCCTCTGGGGCGCGCCTATGAAAACCTGCCAGAACTGCGGCGCCAAAGGCATACCGGAAGGTTTTGATTACTGCGGTAAATGCGGCACCAAGTTGTGACCATTGTTGCGAGTATCATCGGTAGCGCCGACCTTCAGGTCGGCAAGTGCCCGGACGCACCCTGGGCGCAAAGGGCCAAGTTGAAATTTTGGGTATGATGTGCTTCTAGCTTCCCAGGGGTCATTGTGGTAGGATGTGTCAAGTAATATGCCTTATTGCGCGAACCCCAATAGAATTGCTCTCTATGGGGTCGCGGACTGATTGAACCGAAAGGAAAGTCTTGTATGTCTGGGCATTCTAAATGGGCAACAATTAAACACAAGAAGGGCGCTTTAGACGCCAAGCGCGGAAAAATCTTCACCAAGATCATCAAGGAAATCACCATCGCAGCCAGGATCGCTGGAGGAGACCCGGACTCTAATCCGCGCCTGCGTACCGCGATTGCCGCCGCCAAAGCGGAGAATATGCCGGCTGACAATATCAAGCGCGCTCTTCAGAAGGGTACGGGCGAGCTTCCCGGCGCCGCGTACGAGGAAGTTGTGTACGAAGGCTATGGGCCGGGCGGCGTAGCGATGATGCTGGAACTCACGACGGATAATAAGAACCGGACCCTTTCTGAAATCCGTCACATCTTCGCCAAGCACGGCGGCAATCTGGGGGAGCACGGGTCCGTGGGCTGGATGTTCAACAAGCGGGGCTACATCGTTGTGGAGAAGGGAAAGGCCAGCGAAGAGACGCTGCTCGAATTGGTGACGGATGCGGGCGCCGACGACATGAACGACGACGGCAGTAACTGGGAGGTCTTCTCGCCCCCCGCCCGGTTGAACCAGGTGGTTGACCGCCTGAAGACGGCGAATATCACTCCAGCGGCGGCGGAAGTTTCGATGGTCCCCCAAACTTACGTGAAGTTGACTGGCAAACAGGCGGACCAGATGCTCCGGCTCGTGGAAGATCTCGAAGATCACGAAGACGTGCAGCACGTCTTCGCGAACTTCGACATCGAGGAGGCGGAGCTTAACGCCCTAACCCAGGCGAAATGATTCTGATGCTTTTTCGGCGATTCAGGGTTCTCTTCCCTCTGTTCAATCTTCTCATCGCGGCAGGCGGCCACCCCGCCGTAGTGTTCCCTCAAGGTCCCGGCGTTCCCACGAAGCTGACTTATTCCCGGACATTCAAAGGCAGCATGCCCGAATACATTGCAATCAGCGTGGACGCCAAAGGCTCCGGAACATACGAAGGACGAAAGTTGGACGAAGCGCAGCCCCAGGGTCCCCGCCCCTTTCAGCTTTCCGCCGGTACTACTGAACGAATCTTCGGGCTGGCCGGCCAGCTTCACGACTTTCAGGGCATGGAACTCGAGAGCCATAAGAAAGTCGCAAACCTGGGAGAGAAGACCTTCACCTACGAACAGGGCGGCGCCCTGAACCGGGTGGTTTTCAACTACACCGAGAACCGCACGGCGCGTGAACTCGTGGAGGTGTTTGAAGCTATAGGAACGGTCGAACAGCACGTTGGGGCGCTTGAATTTGAGATGAAGTATGATCCTCTTGGCCTTTCCCAGGAACTCCTCCAGATCCAGATTGAACTCAAGGACAAAACCCTGACCGACCCTCAGATGCTCGTTCCCACGCTCGAGAAGATTGTTCACGGCTCGCGCTTTCTGCATCTGGCCCAAACCCGCGCACAGGAGATCATCGATCAGGCGCAACCGGCCCAGTAGCGCGAGAGCCGGAATTCGAAAATCGAATTTGGAAACTGGAAACTGGAAAATAGAAACCGGAAACTGGAGAATCGAAAATCGAATTTCCGAGGCTAGCACACGATGCCAGGAAGGGGAAACCAGAATCTGAAGTTCATCGGTTTTTTCAGCGCCTGCGCGCTTCAGCCCTCCCGCCGGGTCCCGTTTACCAGTTTCTATTTTCCAGTTTCCACTTTCGGTTCGTGGCAACCTGGCGACTACCCGCTTCGTCTAGATTGATGTAGGATGTGAGTGGGCCCGGAAAGCTCGGGGAGGTGGTCCATGACTCCCAAGATACAATCGGTAGCAAGAGTTCTGCTGGGGTTGGGTGCAGCGGTTTGGCTGGGCTCTGCGGCAGCCTGGGGCCAAGCTCATTCTCACGCTCGAGTCGTTCGTCTCAGTTTCGTCGAGGGCCAAGTCACGCTCGAGCGGCCAGGGGATACGGAGTGGACCGAGGCGCCGATAAACACTCCCCTTGAGGAAGGGTTCAAGCTGGCTACGTCGGAAGGCAGCTTCGCCGAGGTCGAATTCGAAAATGACTCGACTGCCCGAATCGGCCAGTCGTCCATGATTGAATTCACTCAGCTCGGACTCGCTTCCGACGGGAGCAAGATCAACCATCTCACCTTGAACGCCGGGTATGCCTCCTTCAGTGTAAACCCTGAGGGACAGGACACTTACGAAATAAACACGGCGGATACCACCCTTACTTCGCGCGGTAAGTCGCTCTTCCGGGTGGATGTCGATTCCTCAGAAGAGCGGGTAGAAGTCTTTAACGGCTATGTGGACGTCTCCAGCGCGCTCGGTTCCTGGTCTCTGGCCAAGGACTCCGTGCTCGACCTGAGCCCGAGCGCCGAGCAGCCCGCCCAACTCTCAGAGGGCATCACGAAAGACGACTGGGATCACTGGGTGCAGGACCGGGAGAACGACGCGCAAGCCGCCACGAGCGCCCTTTCGCCCAGCGGCTACACCAACGACGGCAGCGACGATGTCTACGGCTGGGCAGATTTGGCGAATTACGGAAACTGGCAGGACATTTCAGGTTATGGATACGGATGGGCGCCCACTGTCGACGCCGGGTGGTACCCATACTCGACGGGTTCCTGGTGCTGGTACCCGGGTTACGGATACACGTGGATATCCGGCGAACCCTGGGGCTGGCTGCCCTACCACTTCGGCGGATGGGAATTTATACCGGGCATTGGCTGGGTGTGGTTTCCCGGGATTTTTGGCTCTTGGTCGCCCGGGTTGGTTAACTGGTACGGCGGCTCGGGATGGATTGGGTGGACGCCGCGTCACGGCTTACCGCGGCCAAGCGGCATTAATCCCTGCCCGCACGGTCAAGCGTGCGGAACCGCCATCAGCATCGGTTCGTTCAAGCACGGACGTCCGGTGCGACCCGGAACGGCGCTTTCCGTGACTCTCACTTCAGGCAACAGGATAGACCGGCCCGACATTCCGCCGGATCGGCAAGCGATGCACCCCGGTCGAGTAGTGGCCTCGCCCTCACAAACGGCTAACGGCAAGGCGTCAATAATAAGTGCGCGTAGCGCCAGCTTGAATCCGCCTGCCAAAAGCACGAAAGCGCCAGCTCCGGCGCCTGACTCGGTCGCAGGCATTACCGTGATTTATGGTAGCTCAACAGCAGCGTCCCCGGCCCGGCATCGAGCGCCTGGACCGCAATCAGGAATCGTCTATGACCCGGCAACGGGGCGTTATGTGAACTATACTCGCGCGTCCTCAGCAGCCGCGCAAGGGAACAGCGGACAACCGGCTCGTCCGACCTATACAGTTCAGGGAGGCGCAGCGCCGCGAGCCAGCCAGCCGGCGCCTGGGCTGCAAGGCCAACCGGCGCCCGCGGGCTATGGCTCGGAGTGGCGACCGCAGTCTTCTCCCAGTTCCGGCTCCGCCGCGCCGCCTCGGACCGAAGGCGCAACGACCACGGGGAGAACATCCGGCGGCAACGCTCCCTCGGGCGGCGGCGCGAAGAGTGGCTCGAGCGGCGGTGGCGGGACGGGCGGCGGTTCTCATTCCAGTGGTGGCGGGTCGGGTGGCGGCTCTCATCCTAGCGGCGGAGGAAGCCCAGGAGGCGGCCATCATTGAGAACCTGCGTTAGGCCTTGTTCAAGCGCCCGTTGAGCCGCAGCACCATGTACTCTTCGTCGAGATACCGATCACCGATCTTGAGCGCCTTCTGTTCAACCCCAAACGATTCGAACCCGAGCGACCGATAGAGCTTCTTGCCTGCTATTTGACTGGAGGAAACGCTAAGATTCACCTGCTCAAGCCCTGGCAGTTTCTTAACCCGTTCGAGCAGCGCCATTAGCAAGCCACGCCCCACACCCTTGCCCCTGCAATTCGCCCTCACATAGACGCCCCAGATTCGCCCCTTGTGCCGTGTCTTCAATTGTCCGTCCCGGAAGAATCCCGCCATGCCCACGAGATCCCCGTTGAAAAACGCGCCCATGACAAGGCTTGCGTGGTTCTTCCGGCGCAGGCGCGCAGCGCTCCGCTCGCGGGGCATCGCCCGGTGCTCCTCGGTCGACTCGGTGAACGACTGCGGTTCCTGCTCGAGAGCCTCGAGCCGCAGATTCCAATACTCCTCAGCATCGCGTTCCGTCAGTGCGCGGATCTTAACGTGACTCGCCATTCCGCTATTCTAGTGCCTACTTGCAGATGTAAGCGCTCTTATTCGTTTGGCGTCGGAAGGGCGGGGCTTCAGCCCCGCCGCAGAGAACAGGCCAGTCGTCGGGGCTTTAGCCCCTGAGGCCGCGTTGCTTCAGGGCCTAAAGGCCACTTCAACCGTGCTCTGCGTACCGGCGGGGCTAAAGCCCCGCCGTTCTAAGCAAGACTGCCTGGCGATTTTTTCACTTGCAATTCGCTTTTTATTCGCCTATCATCGCATCGATGGCCATAAGGGCGAAGACAATTCTAGAGTTTCAGTTTTCGAGTTTCGGCTCCGTAGAGGTGCGAATATGGCTTTGACGCGTCGGCAGAAGCAGGTCTTTGATTTCCTGGTTGATTTTATCAATCACCAGGGGTACTCGCCGAGTTTTGAGGAGATTGGCAAAGGCTTGGGGTTGTCGTCCCTCGCGACCGTGCACAAGCATATGCAGACTCTCGAAAAGAAGGGTTTCATCCGTCGCAGCTACAACCAGAGCCGATCCGTCGAGGTTGTGGCCGTGCCGGGTTCCGTGCCCTTCGCCAAAACTGCGGTTCGTCCGTTCGGTCGAAGAAAGGCGGCCGCGCCGGCGGAGGCTTACCCCGTCGCCGGATCGGACTCGGCGGACCCCGCGCCTGTGCCCACTACGTTCTTGGGCAACATGGAATTCCCCCTCCTGGGGCGGATCGCGGCCGGCCAGCCCGTGGAAGCTGTCGCTAACCCCGAGACCTTCTCCTTTGGCGACTTCACCGCCGGACGCGGAAGTCTGTTCGTGCTGCGTGTCAAAGGCGACTCGATGATCGACGACCACATCTGTAACGGCGATTACATCCTGGTGGAAGGCGCCCAGACGGCGGAGAACGGAGAAATCGTGGTGGCCCTCATCGAGGGCACCGACGCCACGCTCAAGCGGTTCTATAAAGCGCCCAACGGCAAAGTTCGCCTCCAGCCCGCCAACGCTCAAATGGACCCCATCATCGTCCCCGCCCGCGAAGTGAAGATTCAGGGCAAAGTGGTGGGTGTGCTGCGGAAGTACTGACGCTCTCGTAGGGCCGACCCTTGTGGCCACCCGCGTGGCCGGGCTGGCGCAGAGCAAAGCTCTGCGATTCTTAACGTTATAAACGCCCTGAAAACGCAGAGCTTCGCTCTGCGCCAGCCGCGTCACTCGCCCATTCATTGACATTTCGTCCCTCCTCGGCTTAACATCGTATTTACTTTTGGTTGCGCGAAATCAGGACTTCTGAATTCCCGCCCAATTGTTGTTATGTTCCAATCTCTGGTCATCACACTGCGCGAAGGTGTCGAAGCGGCGCTTATCATCGGCATCGTCCTGGGCTGTCTCAAGAAGACCGGTCGCGAGGGCTGGAACCGCATTGTCGCTTGGGGTGTAATTGCGGCCGTATTGGCGAGTATTGGGGCGGCCTACCTGGTCCATCGTCTCGAGATGGGCGAGGATGCCTACGAAGGCTGGCTGATGCTCCTGGGCGCCGTCTTCGTAGCCTCGATGGTTGCCTGGATGTGGCGCACCGGCAAGCAGATGAAACAGGAGATAGAAAGCAAGCTGCGAAACATCTCCGCCGAACCTACCCGCGCCGCCGCGGCCGGCCTTTTCCTCTTCGTCTTCCTGATGGTCTTCCGCGAAGGAATTGAGACCGTGCTATTTCTCGCGGCGGTGTCCCTGCGCACCAGCGAGTTGCTGAACTTCATCGGCGGACTGATCGGGCTCGCTTTGGCCATTGCGCTGGGGGTTGCTTTTTTCAAGGGCAGTGTGAAGGTTGATTTGAGAAAGTTCTTCTCGGTCACCAGCCTGGTGCTCCTGGTGGTTGCGGCGCAGTTGCTCGTGTCGGGGGTCCACGAACTGTCGGAGGCGCAAGTTCTCCCCTCCAGCCGTCGAGAGATGGCGCTGGTGGGCCCCATCGTCAACAATGACGCCTTCTTCTTTGTGGTAATCGTGGCGCTGGCCTTGTTTCTAATTATCGCCCAGCGCATTTCATCTGCCGGCCCGCGCGGCATGGAAGCTACCGCCCGGTCTGCCCCGGAGCGCCGTAAGCTCCTGGCGCGTCAGCAGCGCGAACGCTTTTGGAGGCTCTCGGGCGCGGGCGTCGGCCTGCTGGTTATGGTTTTGATCTGCTCTCAATTCATTTATTCGCGGACGGCTCACGCCATGACGCCACCGGAGCAGGTGTCGATTGTGAACGGGGAAGTGCAGATTCCCACCGCCGGGCTCACGGACCATAGGCTCCATCGCTACGCGCTGGCGGTGGACGGCACGGAGGTGCGGATTATTGCCATTCTCGACGCCTCGGACACCGTCCGAGCCGCTCTGGACGCCTGCGCGATCTGCGGCAGCCAAGGCTATTACCAGGACGGCAAGAGCGTGATCTGCCGCAATTGCTCCGCAGCGGTTTACGTGCCCACGATCGGTTTGGCCGGCGGGTGCAACCCTATTCACATCGATTACCGTGTGGAGGGCGACTCGCTTCGCATTGCCGCATCCGCGCTCGACGGCGCTCGAAAGATCTTCCACTAACAATGCTAGCCAGAATCCTCCTCGAATCCCTTGCGCGCCGCCGGCGGCGCAAGTTGCTGAGTGTCTTGGCCATTGCGCTCGGGATCGCCGCTGCTGCGACAGCGGGAATCCTTTCGCTGGACATCGGAGACAAGATCAGCCGCGAACTACGCTCCTACGGTGCGAACCTTTCGATAACTCCCGCGGCCGATAGCCTCCCTATCAGCGTCGGTGGTGTCGACTACCGGCCCGCGGGGAGCGGCGCGTTCATTCCGGAAGGCGAACTGGTCAAGCTCAAGAGGATTTTCTGGCGTAATAACATCGTTGCCTTCGCGCCCTTCCTTTATGTGCCTGCGAAAGTGAACGATCAGAGCGCCGTGCTGATCGGAACCTGGTTCGAGAAACTCCTCCGTGTGGACAAGTCCGAAGCATTCGCAACCGGGCTAAAGAAGCTGCACCCTTCCTGGAAGGTTGAAGGTGAATGGCCCGATGACCAGGACGCGGCGGGCGTTCTGGTAGGCCGCCGTTTGGCTACCAAGCTCAACCTCGGTCCCGGCAGCACCATTACTGTCACACCAGCAGGCGACTCGACCACCCTGTCATTCCGAGGAGCCGGAGGCGACGAGGAATCTCGCGCGGCCCCGAGTTCCAAGGCGAGATTCCTCGCTTCGCTCGGAATGACAGAGTTTAGGAGTCCCGTGCAGGTGCGTGGCATCCTCGAGACCGGCGGGGCTGAGGACGATCAAATTCTGGCGCCGCTTGCGCTCGTCGAACGTCTGGCGGGACTCGACGGAAAAGTGCGCCGCGTTGAAGTCAGCGCCTTGACCAAACCCGAGGATGTGTTTGCGCGCTCCGACCTGAGCAAGCTCAGCCCGGAAGAGTTGGACCGGTGGTATTGCACGCCCTACGCAAGTTCGATCGCATACCAGATCCAGCAGGCGATTCCCGAAGCTCAAGTGACACCCATCTACCAGGTGGCTGATACGGAAGGAAAGATACTGAACCGGGTGGGAATCCTGATGGGCGTGCTGGCTCTGGCGGCTCTGCTTACCGCGGGGCTGGCCGTCGCTTCCATGATGCTCGCGACGGCAATCGAGCGCCGCGCCGAGATTGGGTTGTTCAAGTCGTTAGGCGCAACGGATGCGCGGGTGGCGACATTGTTGCTCCTGGAAGCCGGCGTGTTGGGCCTGGTGGGAGGAGTCGCTGGATATCTCGTGGGCAGCGTGCTGGCGTGGCGAGTGTCGCTGGCGGTTTTCGGCATTCCGGTGGGCGTTCATCTGGTCATGCTGCCGGTTTGCCTCGGCTTGGCGTTGGCTGTCACGCTTGCCGGCAGCGTCTTCCCCCTAGGCCGAGCCTTAAGAGTGTCGCCGGCGGTGGTTCTGAGAGATTAAAGCGAGGGAGCAGCCATCTCAATATTGATGACACGCCCTCTCCCTTGGGGAGAGGGTGGTGCGCTGCCGGCGCTTTCATCAGCCGGAGCGCGACGGGTGAGGGGTAATTTCACAGCAAGTAAAAGCATTCAGGCATCCAAGCTCAAATGACAGGACCTAAAACAATTCAAATGGCAAATGGTTTGCGATTTGGCAAATTTCAAATTGCAAACCATTTGAATTTTGCCATTTGCCATTTGCCATTTGAATTCGTTTTTTCCTTATGGTACGGAAGGGACCCCTCACCCGTCCCGCGACGACTGATGAAGGCGCCGTCACGGGACACCCTCTCCCCACGGGAGAGGGCAGTCTCTGACGTATCGGACCCCCCGCCTAGAAATAGACCAAAGGGTGGCGCTCCGTTGCGTCTGTGGTGGCGGGCGTTGTCTGTCAAGCGTCCTCAGGCCATCCTGGCGCTTCTCTCCTTGATGGTCGGGGCGGCGGTGATATCGATGCTGCTCAATCTGTACGGCGGCGTTCGCCGCAAGATGACGCAGGAGTTTCGCGGCTACGGGGCAAACGTGGTGCTGGCGCCGGGCTCCTCTGCTTCATTCACTCCAACCGACGAAATGGTTTCTTCCCCCAGGCCCTGTCATCCTGAGCGGAGCGAAGGATCACTGCAGTTCCGCGCCGATGCGAGTGCAAGCGGCAACTGCGGAGATTCATCGCCCGCAAAAGGCGGCGGGCTCAGAATGACAGGCTCCCCTGATTCCCCTACTAACGAAGGAAATCGGGGGTGGGGTGGCACGATGGACCAAGCCGTACTGAACTCGGTACATGAGATTGTCCGGCAAGGTCAGGGCTTCGCGGCGCTGCCGGTGCTTTACGTCGTCGTGCGCCTCGAACGCATTCCGGCTGACCCGCGCTCGCCGGACTTTGTAAACGTCGTGGCCGTTGGAACGGACTTGGCAGCCATGATCCGGATGAACCCGGGTTGGCGCGAAACCCACGTAGCGCAGGCACTCCTGCCTGCGACTGGTACTGACGCATCCCATGCGGCGGGCGCAGGCAAGAGTGCCCGCGCCACCACGCTCGAGTGCGTTGTGGGTTCACACCTCGCCTCGCGCCTTCGAATTGCGGCGGGAGATACGATCCACCTTGGCCCGTTGGCCCCATTCAATACCGGGGGCGCTGCAGCCGCCGTCGACTGCCGCCTTGATTCGGTTCTCAAGACTGGATCATCGGAAGAGGATCAGGTCTTTCTTCCTCTCGGCGAACTGCAAAAGGTTATGGGGATGACGGGCCGGATCAGCCTGATTCAGCTCCGGCTCGAGGGCGATACACGAGAAATCGAACGTTCAATTCGAGAAATGTCGAAAGCCCTTCCCGGGGTGGATATTCGTCCCATTCGCCAGATTGTTTACTCTGAAGGGAGGGTCCTGGGCGTCATTCGATGGTTTCTTCTGGCGGTAACGGGTTTGATTCTAGTTATCATCGTAATATGCCTTACGGCGACGATGACGGCTATCGCGCTCGAACGGCGTAAGGATATCGGCGTGATGAAGGCCCTTGGGGCAAGCGATTTCGGGGTGATGAAGCTGTTTCTGGCGGAAGGCGCCGCGCTTGGCGCAACGGGAGGGTGCATCGGCTTCGTCATCGGCAGTTTCTGGGCATTAGGGCTTGCGCACCGCCTTTTCGGGGTTACGCTCAACGTGCTTTGGTGGACTCTGCCCCTGGTTTGTGGCCTTGCCACGCTGCTGGCGCTTGTGGCCGCGGTGTTTCTGGTTGGCGTGGTGCGGACAACTCAGCCTGCGGTGGTTCTGAAGGGAGATTAGCAGGTTGGCATTTATAGAAGTAAAAGATTTGAGCAAGAAATACGGCGATTCCGTCGAAGCGCTGAGAGGCGTGACTTTCAGCGTGGAGAAGGGAGAATGGATCGCCGTCATGGGCCCCTCCGGCTCCGGCAAGAGCACTCTGCTTAATATCCTTGGTTGCCTCGATTCCCCGACCAGCGGCCGCGTCTCAATCGAAGGCTGCGAATTGTCGAGCCTCCGCTCGAGTGAACTCGCGCGTTTCCGTGCGGAAAGAGTCGGGTTCATTTTTCAGCAGTTTCACTTGGTTCCTTACCTCACCGCGGTCGAAAACGTGATGCTGGCCCAGTATTTTCACAGCCTCGCCGACGAGGAGGAAGCTGCGGAAGCGTTGCGCCACGTCGGCTTGGCGGATCGTCTGCGGCATCTTCCCTCGCAGCTTTCGGGCGGCGAACAGCAGCGCGTTTGCGTGGCGCGGGCGCTGATCAATCAGCCTAACCTGATCCTGGCCGATGAGCCGACCGGCAACCTGGACGAGGTGAACGAAACGCTGGTTCTGGGATTACTCACGGAATTGCATCGCGAGGGTCACACCATTGTCATGGTGACGCACGATGCGGAGGTGGGTCGCAGGGCGGAGCGTCACATCGAACTGCATCACGGCCGATTGGCCGCGCCTTCGGTTCTGCCCGCCGCGGAAGTTGAGCTGGTTGACAACCTTCTCAAAGCCATATGGCACGCCCAGGAAGATGCCGGGAAGCGTGTGGTGAGCGCCGAGGAGGTGCCCGAATTCATGCCCAACCGGGCTATCTTTATGCGCATGGCGCAGGAGGGGTTGATCCGCGTCGAGGGTGGCGAAATCACTTTCACCAAGCTCGGCGAGCCGCGTGCGATGCACGCTCTCCGCCGCCACCGCCTAGCCGAGCGCTTGCTTCATGATACCTTCGACATCGACAACGACGTGGTGGACGAGCACGCTCTGCGCATCGAGCACACGCTAAGTCCGCAGGTCACCGAGAAAATCTGCATCTTTCTCGCGCATCCTCGCACCTGCCCGCACGGCTCCCCGATCCCGCCCGGCGTCTGCTGCGGCAGGGCGTAGTAACGGATCGATAGCCCTCGCCCTTGGGGAGAGGGTGGCCTGCGGCGGCGTTTTCACCAGCCGTCGCAGGTCGGGTGAGGGGTTTCTTCCGAACCCAGCAAACGACCCCTCACCCGTCACGCTCCGGCTGATGACGACGCCGGAGCGCGACACCCTCTCCCCGGGGAGAGGGTGTCTGATCCCAGGCAATCCGCCACGTAACGGCCCATCGACCATCGGCAATCTTATTGTCCCGGTGCGATTTCGGTAAGACTCAGCGTGAGGAGCGCCTTGCACGATATACAGAAGTATGCAGGCTCTGGGGTATCCGCAATGGCAAACACTTTAGCTTCGCCACAGCGCGCGCAGGGAGCGGTGGGATTCGAAGCCTCGGGATCGGGAGGCATCGTGAAAGGATCCTGCAATTCACCCACCTTGGTGGTTTCGAGCTCGAAAGTCGTATAGCAATTGTTGCAGACGTGGTTGAAACAACACGTAGGCTGGCAGGAGTAAAGCACATCCTTGGATCCGCACTGAGGGCAGGCAATGGAAATTGGGGAAAGCCGCATCGCCCATCAGAATGGCGCAGCACGACTGGCGCTGTCAAGCACGGCGAAACTAGGGACCGCCACCTTAAGACACTGCCCAAACGTGGAGAGGGGCCCCTGTCATCGGAGCGGGGGCCCATGTTCGGACTTCATGGCAAGCCTTCCTGGGTGTGTTAAAAATATAATAACGGCTCAGACAACACGTCTGTACACTTTTGCTCACTTTTCTCTTTTTTTCAGCAACGCAACTATAGATCACTACCGACACTAGGCGGGGACCGCGCCAACCTTTTCAATGAAGATATCGTTCAGCGGCGGCTCGACCAGTTCGAAGCGGTTGATGCGCACGGCGCGCTCGACCGCCGCCTTGAGGATTTCCTGGGGATCTGCGCCCGGCTTGAGCCGGGCCTCCACGACCGCTCCAAAGTGATTCACTTTTTCGACCAGGCCTGTACCTTCCAGAAAGGCCCCATCTCCTGAGTACTCGATGCGCAAGGTGTTTTTCCCGTAAGACTGTTTGATGGCGCGCAGTTCCCCGCTCAGAACATTCGAGCCCTTGTTGACCAGGCATATCGCGTCGCACATCATCTCCACCTGCTCCATGCGATGAGTGGAAAGAATGATGGTGGAACCTTGCTCGCGCAACTCCAGCATGATGTCTTTAATCAAGCTTGCATTCACGGGGTCGAGTCCGGCGAAAGGCTCATCCAGAATCAACAACGCAGGCTTATGAATGACCGCGGCGATAAACTGCACTTTCTGCTGCATTCCTTTGGAGAGATCTTGCACCTTCTTCTGTATCCACTCGGATAGTTCCAGACGTTCCAGCCACGACCGGGCGCGCTTCATGGCCTCAGCCTCGGAAAGTCCTTTTAAGGCTCCAAGAAAACGTAGGTGTTCTCCCACCTTCATTTTGGCGTAGAGGCCGCGTTCCTCAGGGAGGTAGCCGATGCGGTCCTGGCTGCGTTGGCTGAGGGGTTCCCCGAGCACCTGAATGGATCCTTCGTCAGGAATCAAAACCTGCATGACCATGCGGAGTGAGGTGGTCTTGCCGGCTCCGTTAGGGCCTAACAGTCCGAACACAGCGCCTTCCCTGATTCGCAGGCTCAGATGATCGACCGCCGTCAGCGTGTCAAAGCGCTTGGTAACTCCCTCTAAGACCACTGCATCCATGGATGAACCCATCCTGCCTGCGAGCGGTTAAAAAGCTCATCCCCCGCATGCTTTTAAGGCCGGCTTTGCCACGACTCCTGTGATGTTGCCGATGATCACGTCGTAGGTGAAACGGATATACGTTTGTAGCATCAAATCCGACTCGGGCGCAACGGCAAAACACGTTGTGCGAACTTATTTTCAGGGAGTAAGATAAGCGACTGCGGTTTTGCAGTTCGCTAAGGGAGAAACGTGAGCTATGCGCGATGTGGTGATTATAGGTTCCGGGTGCGCGGGATTAACGGCGGCAATTTATTCCGCCCGCGCCAATTTGAAGCCTTTGGTTATCCGTGGCCTGGAGGCCGGCGGACAATTGATTTTGACGACCTTGGTCGAGAACTTTCCCGGCTTTCCCGAAGGCGTGCAGGGCCCGAAGCTGATCGAACTCATGCAAAACCAAGCCTCGGTGTTCGGCGCCGAGTTCAAGGAAGGCCACGTCACTCGAGTTGATCTGGCCCGGCGACCCTTCGTGATTGAAGCGGAAGGCGAGACGGTCGAGACGCGCACATTGATCATTGCTTCCGGCGCTTCGGCAAGGCTGCTGGGGCTGGATTCGGAGCGCAAGCTGCTCGGCCACGGCGTCTCGACCTGCGCGACTTGCGACGGATACTTTTATCGCGGGAAGGAAGTAGTAGTAGTGGGTGGCGGAGACACGGCCGCTGAAGACGCGCTGTTTCTCACCCGTTACGCCAATCAAGTGAACATTGTTCACCGCCGCGACCAGCTACGCGCCTCCAAGATTATGCAGGACCGGCTTTTCCGCAACCCCAAGATCAAGTTTGTCTGGAATTCGGAAGTGTCGGATGTTCTGGACGTGGAGCGGGGCGAGGTGACGGGAATCAAGCTCAAGGACGCCAAAACCGGGGACGAAACAACCAAGGACTGCGACGGGGTGTTCATTGGAATCGGCCACTCGCCTAACACCTCGCTGTTCCGCGGACAGCTCGAGATGAACGAGACGGGCTACTTGATTACGCACGAAGGAAGCAAGACTAACGTGCCCGGCGTCTTCGCCGCAGGGGACGTCCAGGACCATATTTATCGTCAAGCCATCACTGCGGCAGGCTCCGGTTGCATGGCGGCAATTGACGCGGAACGGTTTTTGGAAGCGGAACACTGAATAGAAGGTGCCAGGTGCCAGGGCTGAGGTGTCAGGGGACTGATACCTGGTGCTTTCCCCTGACACCTGAAACCTGACACCTGGAACCTACGCGAATGCTCCGTCCCATCCTGATTTACCTTTCTCAGAAACGAACCCCCAAGAAAATCCTCACAGGCCACGCCTTGGGACGCCGTATGGCGGCGCGGTTCATCGCGGGGGAAGAGTTGGAAGGGGCGCTCGAAGTGATCCGGCGACTGAATGCCGAGGGCTTCACGGTGACGCTTGACCTGTTGGGTGAGAGCGTTCAGGAAGCCGCGGAAGCGGAAGCGGCTTGCCAGGCCTACGTGCGGCTGCTCGACCGTTTGGCGGCGGAAGGGTTGGATTCCCACGTATCCGTCAAGCTGACGCAACTGGGTCTCGCGATCGACAAAGAGTTGGCCTGCCGCCATCTGACCATGATCTCGGACTGCGCCTCCCGGCATCACAATTTCGTGCGCGTGGATATGGAGGGTTCGGCTTTCACGGAATCGACGCTACGGGTTTTCCGAAACGTTAATGCGCCTCGGGACGTGTTGGGCGTCGTCATCCAGTCGTATCTTTACCGCAGTGAGAAGGACGTGGAAGAGTTGTTGAAGCGCGGGGCGCGGATACGTCTGGTCAAAGGGGCGTACGATGAGCCTCGGGAAATCGCCTTTCACCGCAAAAAGGATGTGGACCAGAACTACTCGCGGTTAATGGCGAAGATGCTCTCGAGCGGCATCTATCACGCCATTGCCACGCACGATGAACGCCTGATTGCTGAGGCACGGCAGTACGCCCGCGCACACAATATCCCCCCTGACCGCTACGAGTTTCAATTGTTGTACGGGATTCGCCGCGACTTGCAGCGCGAGCTGGTCCGGCAAGGGGAACGAGTGCGCCTCTACGTTCCGTATGGGCACCAGTGGTACTCCTACTTCATGCGCCGCTTGGCGGAGAGGCCGGCGAACATGCTGTTCTTACTGCGCAACCTGATCAGGGAATAGGGAACAGGCCTGCGCCACTATCGTTAACCTGGCGATTTCGCACGGCGTGGAACGTGCATCACCATTTTGGTGTATAATGGTGTCATGCGTGCTTCTAACAAAGTCGTTCGCCAGACCGTGGGCCTTCCGGCAGACACGGCGCGGCATGTGCGGAGCCTGGCCAAGCAACGACGCCTGAGCGCCAACCGGATCATCATTGAGCTTGTGGAAGAGGGGATCGAGGCCCAGAAGCGCAAACAAAAAGAGTTCTTTGAACTCGCCGAGCGTTACCGTGCGGCAACCGATCCTAAAGACGTTGCTCGCCTCGGCGACGATCTGGGCCGCATGGTGTTTGGCGACTGATGCCCCCCCTTGGAACCTGGAACAAGCTCCCACCCGCAATCCGCCAACACCTGATGGACAGGATGCGGGATCGACGCATCAGCATCGCTGACCTTAATAAGCTTCGACTGTGGGTTGAAACCCACCCGCTTGTTTCTGAGGGCGAATGGTGCAAGGATTTCGGATCTTTCAAAATCTGCGGTAAGGGATCGTATCCGAAGACATTCCTGCTTTCCGGTCAGCCCGCCAAGGGCGAAAGCCTATGAGCGCAGGGGGGCCAGGAGGGTGACCGGCGACGTCGCGCACCGCAGGGCTACGCTCTGATGCGCCAGCCAGCGGCACCCGACACCTACCCCATACCAAGCTGTTTTCTCGCTGCGTCGCTCAAGCGGCTGATGTTCCACGGCGGGTCCCACACCACATGCACGCTGGCAGACTTAACGCCGGCAATCTTCGCCACCTCCTGCCTCACCTGTTCGCTAATGAAGCTGTGTGCGGGACAGCCCCGTGCCGTCAGGGTCATCACCACGTCCACGTTGTCGTCGTCTACCTTCACGTCGTAAATTAATCCCAGGTCCACCAGGTTGACCGGGATTTCGGGGTCGTAGCAGTTTCGCAAAACTTCATAAACTTGCTCGCTGGTTACCATTACCGCGCCGCCTTGTCGAACCGATTTCACTCCCTCCGATTCGCCGCCAGCATATACAATGGGAGCCTGATGCGCAATCCAATTCACGAATGAGGAACGTAGGGGCGGTTCGCGCACCGCCCCTAGAGGGGATTCTGATTAACGTGGCGATACGATCTCAACGATGGGAGCGGTTATGTCCCGGATCTCGAGTCTTGCACGCAGCGCATTATTCCTGATGCTGTTGGCGAGTTGCACTGTCTTCGGCTCGGACTTCAAAGCAGGCGTGGCGCGAGTGGATATTACGCCTCCGCCGGGCCTGCCCATGTATGGTTACTTCGATCGCACGCAGCCTGCTACGGGAACGTTAGACCCCCTATATGCGCGGGTCGTAGTGCTCGAGGCGGAGGGAAAACGGTTGGCGCTGGTTACACTCGACCTGGGCCGTGTTTTCGGGCCCGCCTCTCTTGCCAGTTTGCGGGAGCGTCTGGCGAAAACCAGCGGGATTTCGTTATTGTTTATCACCGCTTCGCATACCCACTCAGGTCCTAGCATTGTTGACGAGTACCCCTCAAACCGCCCGCCTTCCTGGGAGGCCGCCGACCTCGACAGGATCGCCGGCGCCGTTGCCGAGGCCTGCGCACACCTCACGCAAGCGCGGTTGGGAACGGGGTACGGGCGCGCGTACATCGGTTACAACCGCCGCCGCGTGTTCCCCGACGGGACCGTGAGCATGTTCTGGACGAATCCCGACAAGATACCGACTTCCCCGGTCGATCCTACGGTCTCGGTGCTGCGCGTCGATACGGCTGCGGGCAAGCCGCTCGCCATCCTGGTGAACTACGCCTGCCATCCGGTCGTCTTTGGCCCTGACAATCTTGAGTATTCGGCCGATTATGTGAGCGTGATGGCGCGGACCGTCGAGGACGCGGTGGGCAGCGAGAGCGGCGGTTCTCCGCTGTGCCTCTTCCTACAAGGCGGGGACGGCGACATCAATCCCTATTACGCCACGACTCCCCTGGCTGAGGGAGCGGTCAAGAAGCGTGATTGGACCGGCGAGCAACTGGGCCTGGAGGCTGCGCGGGTGGCGAAGACGATCAACACAGTCCCTGCCGCCCAGCCCAGCTTGCAATTTAGCGAGGACGTTATGACTTTTCCCGTCCGCTGGGATGCGCAAAAATTCCGCCAGGGGATGCTGGCAACCTACGGAGCGAGAATCTATGAGGATCATGCCGACCTTTTGGACAGCGACAACCCGCGGCGCGAACTCTCTGTGCCGGTGACCACGGTCCTGATCGACCGGACGATCGCTTTGGTGGGCCTCCCGGGAGAGCCTTTTGTTGACTTCCAAATCAATTGGCGTAACCGCTGCCCGGTTCGTGACGCGTTCTTTGTGGGCTACGCAAATGGCTACCTGGACTATTTCCCCACGATTCGGGCCGCCGCGGAAGGCGGCTACGGCGGCGCTGATTCCGATACCTACATTGCGGTCGGAGCGGGCGAGCGCATGCTCGACCAGGCAGTGATACGGATTTACGATATGCTGGGCCGCTTGGCGGACAAGCCCGAAGACCTGAAGTAGCGGCGGGTTCGGCCGGCCATGTAAGGGTGAGGTCACAAGGACATACCCTCGATCCGGCGTTCACTTTTTTGTTGACATCGCCCGCCGGACCTGCTAGCCTATAGCTCTTGACTCTGGCGCTACTCACCATACTTAAATCCAAAAGGAGGCCCGAAATGCTTACCGACTTGCAGAAGAAAGCCGCGCAAGCCGTAGTGAACATCTTCGAAACTGGCACCGCGCAGGGACACTACGGAAGTGTCACACTGGCCGCAGGTGACACGGGACACTTGACCTATGGCCGTTCTCAGGCAACGCTGGCCAGCGGCAATTTGAACCTCCTGATCAAGGCCTATTGCGCGGCGCCGGGGGCGCAGTTCGCCACCGCGCTCAATCCGTACCTTCCGCGCCTTGCCGTTCCCGACCTCACCCTCGACACGGATATGACTTTTCGCGGTCTGCTGCAGTCAGCAGGCGACGACCCGGTGATGCACGATGTTCAGGACTCGTTCTTCGACCAGAATTTCTGGAATACCAGCGTGCAGGCCGCGGCCAACGTAGGGTTGAATTCCGCGTTGGGAACAAGCGTAGTTTACGACAGCCATATTCAGGGTTCCTGGCCGGCCATTCGAGACCGAACCAATGCCAATCACGGCACGGTAAGCCAGATTGGAGAGCAAGCTTGGATCAGCGCCTACGTAACCGAACGAAGGAACTGGCTGGCAAACAATTCCGATGCTTCCTTGCCGCCTACGGTGTACAGGATGGATGCATATCTCGAACTCATCGGCGACAGCCAGTGGGACCTGCCTTTGTCGCTCACTGTGCGGGGAATCTCGATCACAGAGGAGATACTGTCGGGCACAGCGCCGACACAGGCCCCTCCCCAATCCCCGAACCAGGTGACACTCCAACTCCAGACGCCTCCCCTGCAGGGTGATAGCGTAACAGCGCTTCAGCGAGCACTGGTCCAGGCGGGAATTCAAGTCGATGTCGACGGCAGCTTCGGTCCGGAGACCGATGCGGCCGTCCGGCAGTTTCAACAGCAAAAGAATCTGTACGTCGACGGCGTCGTGGGCCCGGAGACGCGCGCGGCCTTGGGCCTCTAACTGTCTGTGCCGTAGGGGTAGGGCTTGCCCTACCCTCGTCGGGGCCAGCGGAAATGCGGGGACGGCAAGCCGCCCCCCTACAGCGGGAGGGTTACGGACCGAGTGGGGTAAGGGTTGCCCCGTGGCACGGAAAGGCGTATCTTCGAGGGCTCGAAACTGTGCTGATCGGTGCGTATCACGTGCCGAGCGAGTCGGGCATTCCGAGGATCCGAAATATGCGAAGCATCGTGAAGATAATTATTGCCTTGGCATTATGCGTTTCAGCGAGTTCTGCATTCGGCAAGGTGGTGGTGTTATGGCAAAACGGATTTCCTACCCTTGAAAGCCAGCCTGTGCCGCAGGAAACCTTGCGCAAAGCTTTGGACGGCATGCAGCCGGAGTTCGTGGACCTCAATGAGCTAAACCAGACAGAAAACTGGCGTGAAGTTGAGTTGCTGGTTCTGCCTTATGGCTCTGCGGTTCCAAGGGACGACTGGGCTGCCATCCGTAGGTATCTCGAAACCGGCGGGAACCTGCTGGTGATAGGGGGCCGCGCTCTTACGATCCCCGTATGGAGCGAGGGGGACCGGTTCGTGGCGGGACCGTCTGAAACCGCATATTCGCGCGAGATCGGCATCGAGCACACGTACGAGGCGCCGCTCGCGACCCGGCTAAAATTCGTATGGAAGGACGCCACGCTTTCGGGCGGCGACGTTCAAGCGAAGCGGGTCTTTGTCGTTGAGCGCGTGGGCCGCGGCCTGGGTTATCTCCAGGACTCTGCCGGCGAACGAGTGGCGGCGCCGGTCGTGGCCACGGATTTCACGAGCCTGGAAGGTGAAACGAGACTTTTGGGCGCGCGTGTCGTAATGCTGAACTTCGAGCCTGAGCCCGCATACTGGACCTCGACGGAAGCCGTTACGTTGCTCCAAGAAGCCACTGAATACGCCCGCCGGGGCGCAACGGCCTTTCGTGTCGAGATGCAAAACGCCACGCTGCTGCCAGGCGAGATCCCGCAGATCGTGGTGCGGATGACGAACCTTCGCAAGCAGCGTCTAGGACAGGAGCAATCGGGAAGAGTGCTCATCGAGTTGCAGGCTGATGGCCGGGTTCTCGCCACGCGTCGCGTGGAATGCGGGGGAGATGCGGTGGACGAGGCGGTCGCCTTTGAAGATCAGAAATCGCTCGCGCCGGGACTTTACGAAGTCCACGCCACCTATGAAGACAGCGGCAAGCCGCAGGAGTACTACCAAACCGGCTTCTGGGTCAGGGACGAGGCGCTCTTGCACTCCGCGCCGCATTATGGCGTAAAGGGTGATTTCTTGACTCGAGACGGCGCTCCCTTTTTCCCCTTCGGCACCAACTACTTCACGACCGAGGGCTACGGCTGGGGATTTCATGGAGCGGGCAACGCCTGGGTGTGGGAGCGCGACTTTGCCGACATGGAGCGGCACGGCGTCAGCTTCATCCGCACCGGCGTATGGCTCGATCATCTGGAGATCTTCGACGGCACATCCGGCCAGGTGAAGGAGCGCTTCCTGCGCAACCTGGAGGCGTTTCTTCTTTCAGCGGCGCGTCATCATATTCACGTCAACTTCACATTCTGTGCTTTCGACCCGCAGACCGTTATGCGCCATCCCGGCGAGGAATCGCTCCTCACCGGTCCAGGCTCTAACCCCTACACGGATCCCATCGCCATTCGCGCCCAGCAGAACTACACGCTCTCGATCGTCCGGCGATTCAAGGACGTGCCGCACCTGAGCTGGGACTTGATCAATGAGCCGAGTTTTTCGAACCCTAAACGGCTGTGGCGCGGCAACACTCCCAACAACGATCCGACGGAGCTTGCCGCATGGCGCGCCTGGTTGGCGGAGAAGTACGGGAAGCTCGACGTTCTGGCGCGCGCCTGGAACGTGACCCCCGAGGAACTGGGCAGCTTCCAGGCGATTCCCCTGCCGGGGCAGGAAGACCTTTCGCATGAGCGCTATGGCAATCCTCGATTGGTCCGCGCCGTCGATTACAACCTGTTCGCGCAGGAGATGTTTCGCCGCTGGGTGGGCAAGATGGTGGCGGCAATCCGCTCCACGGGCAGCGCGCAACTAGTGGACGTGGGCCAGGACGAGGGTGGCGTTGCGGATCGCGTGCTCAACCAGTTCTTCGCCGACGCCGGCGTTGACTTCACGGTCAATCACACCTACTGGCGTGATGACGCGCTGCTCTGGGATTCCGTGGTCGCCAAGCGCGTGGGAGTTCCGAACTTCGTCGGCGAGACGGGCTACCAGCCGGTGTGGCGGCCGGACGGGGAACAGAGATACGACGAGCTGACGGCCTTGGGCCTCGTCGAGCGCAAGTGGGCGCTGGGCTTCGCCGCCGCCAGCAGCGGCTCGCTGCAATGGGAGTGGGGATTGGGCGCCGACTTCGGCATGAAGCGCAGCGACGGTTCCGACAAGACCTGGGAAGATGTCATGCGTAACATGGGCAAGTTCGCCGCTGAGGCTGCGCCCCATGCCATGGGGTTGAAGCTGCCGGAAGTCGCCCTGGTGCTGCCGCAATCCCTGCAACTTTCGGTGTTCAACTCCACGGCTCTCGAAGCCCAGCAGAACTCGGTCCGGGCGCTTTACCAATACGCGCGGTCGTCCGCCTATGCGGTGGGCGAATATCAGATTCAATCGCTGGGCAATCCCAAGCTCATTTTGCTTCCTTCTCCGTGGACCCTTACTGAACCGGCCTGGCAGGCCATCCTGGCAAAAGTCCGCGACGGCGCCACGCTGCTGGTCACAGGGAGTTTCGATAACGACGAACATTTCCACGCGACGGAGCGCGCAGTCCAACTGGAACTCGACCTTCACCACGCTTTCCTTATGCGGCGTGAGAACTCCATCTCCTGGCCAGGCGGAAAAGGCTTGCTGAGTTTTTCGGGTGAGAAGACGACATTCCTGGAACAGGCGATTCTCCCTCACGATCAGACTTTTCTCGAGAAGCCGCTGGGCAAGGGCCATGTTCTGGTTGTGACCCTGCCGCTGGAACTCAACGACAATCTCAAAGTCATCGGCGATGTCTACCGCTACGCATTGCAATGCGCTCAAGTGGCGGAGGCTTATTCCACCCAGACGACCGATCCCGGAATGCTGATCTGCCCCACCGAGTTCGAACACGCTACACTCTACGTGCTGACTTCGGAATCGACCTCGCCGGAAATTTCCTTCCGCGACAACCGGAGCGGGAAAGTCTTCTCCGGCAAGCTCGAGCCGGGCCGCGCAGCCTTATTGCTGGTCAGCGATACAGGGGATTTGTTAACGAGCTATAACTGGAAGTAGCGGGGCCATTGGGGTTTCTGCATTTCGTTTGATTGTCAAATGCGGCTGTGCCGCTCCGTCTTGCGGAAAGGCTTCGCCTTTCCGGACCTTCGCTAGTCACTTGCCAGTTTTCGGCGAGGCCACGCCTCGCCGGTTGAGGCGCAGCCTCAACTAAGGAAAAAGATATGAGACAGACGCCGGAAAGGCGAAGCCTTTCCGCAAGGCAGTGCGGCAGAGCCGCAGACCGTAGGACCAGGCACGTCGTGCGGTCCTTCCTTGTCAATGTTGGGTTGGGGCCTTAAAATAGAACATGCCTGCCATTCGCGCACCGCGCAGTGGCTGCACTGAACTATGGGGAACTTTTTACAAATCGCTTTAGGCAAGGTGATCGGCACCAAGAACGAGCGCGAATTGAAGCGCCTCAGCGAGCGTGTGTTTGAAATCAACGCGCTCGAAGCTGAGATGCAGGGCTTAAAGGACGCCGATTTTCCGATCCGGACGGCACAGTTCAAGGAGCGGATCGCGAACGGCGAACCGCTGGACAACCTGTTGCCGGAAGCCTTTGCGGTCTGCCGGGAGGCGGGGCGCCGCACCCTCAACATGCGCCATTTCGACGTGCAACTGATCGGCGGCATGGTGCTGCACGAGGGAAAGATCGCCGAGATGAAGACCGGCGAGGGCAAAACGCTGGTGGCGACTCTCCCCGTCTACCTGAACGCGCTCGAGGGTAAGGGCGTCCACGTGGTAACGGTGAACGATTACTTGGCCAGGCGCGACGCGGGCTGGATGGGCCCCATTTATCGGCTCTTGGGCCTCAGCGTGGGCGTGATTGTCCACGACTTGGAGGACGAAGAGCGCCGCGCCGCCTACGGTTCCGACGTGACCTACGGCACCAATAACGAATTTGGTTTCGACTACCTGCGCGACAACATGAAGTTTGACCTGGTGGATTACGTGCAGCGCCAGCATCACTACGCGATTGTCGACGAGGTCGACTCCATCCTGATTGACGAGGCGCGCACCCCGCTCATTATTTCCGGCTCCTCCGACGAGTCCACGGACAAGTACTACAAGATCGGCAAGGTTATTCCCCACCTCCAGGAAGGCGTCGATTTTGAGGTGGATGAGAAGATGAAGCAAGCCACCTTTACGGATTCCGGCAACGCCAAAGCGGAAAAGCTGCTGGGCCTCGAGAACCTCTACGACCCTGCCAACATGGAGTACGTCCACCACCTGCAACAGGCCTTGAAAGCTCACACCCTCTTCAAGCTGGACCGCGATTACGTGGTCAAAGAGGGTGAAGTCATTATCGTGGACGAATTCACGGGCCGCCTGATGCCGGGGAGGCGCTGGAGCGACGGGCTTCACCAGGCCATTGAAGCCAAGGAAGGCGTTAAGATTGAGAAGGAAAACCAGACGCTGGCCACCATCACTTTCCAGAACTACTTCCGCATGTACGATAAGCTTGCCGGCATGACCGGAACGGCGGAGACCGAAGCTGCTGAGTTCGAGAAGATTTATGAACTCGAAATCGTGGTTGTCCCCACCAACAAGCTGCTGATCCGGCACGAGTTTCCGGACGTGGTGTATCGCACCGAACGGGAGAAATTCAATGCCTCGATCGAGGAGATCAAGGAATATCACCTGCGCGGGCAGCCGGTCCTGGTGGGCAGCATCGCCATCGAAAAGTCGGAGCGGCTGAGCGCGGCGCTGAAGAAGGCCGGCGTGGCCCCGCAGCGGCTCCAGGAGTTGGCGCGGCAAGCGGGCCTGGACGGGCCCAAGCTGCGCATCTGGGCGGAGCAACTGGCCGGGTCGCACCATGGGCCGGCCGTGGAATGGCTGGTGCGCGCGGGAGTTCCGGCCACCGCAATCCAGAAGATGCTCAGCGAGGACCGCTACAAGCCAATGGTGGCGGGCGGCAACGGAACGCGCACCGCTTTTCTCCAAGCCGTCCTGAAACGGGCTCCCAAGGATTACCACGCTCATCAGCTTCCCTCCATCGATGATGCTTCCGCAGAACGCATTGCGACACTCTTCCAGCATGCGGATGAGAAACACCTGCCGATGCTGGATTACTTGATCGAAATACGTTGTCCTCTCGCGCGTCTGGTGGAAGTGCTGGGCTTGAAGGAGGTGCGGCACAACATCTTGAACGCCAAGCAGCACGAGCGCGAAGCGCACATCGTGGCGCAGGCCGGCCGTGAGGGAGCGGTAACGGTTTCGACCAATATGGCCGGGCGCGGCACGGATATCCTGCTGGGCGGCAATCCGGAATCCATGGCGCGGGAGGAATTCCGCAAGTTGCCGGAGAAATATCGCGAGCAGGGCATCAATCCCGAGCCGCCCGAGCGCCCGCCGGAAGGCTCCGCGGACGAGATCTATAAGGCCTACGTCGAGGAGTATTCGAAGTGGCGAGAGAAGTGGAACGCCTTTGTGAGCCGCTTCAAGACCGTGACCGACGTCGAGCACGAACGCGTAGTCGAGTTGGGTGGGCTACATATCCTGGGCACGGAGCGGCACGAGGCGCGGCGCATCGACAATCAGTTGCGCGGCCGCGCCGGGCGCCAGGGCGACCCGGGCTCCTCGCGTTTTTATCTCTCGCTCGAAGACGACCTGATGCGCATCTTTGCGAAGGATTGGGTCTCAAAGTTCATGGAGCGCCTGGGCATGGAAGAAGGCGTCGCCATCGAGTCGAGAATGATCTCGAAGCGCATCCAGGCCGCGCAAAAAGCCGTCGAGGCGCAGAACTTCGAATCGCGCAAGCACCTGCTCGAGTACGACGACGTGATGAACAAGCAGCGCGAGACCATCTACGGCCTGCGCCGGCAACTGCTGGAAGGAAAGCAACTGGAGGGGCAAGACCAGAAGGAATACATTCAGGGAATTTGCGACCGCATGGTCGACTGGCTGGTTGGCGAGTTTTGCCCCAAGTCGCAGAATCCCGACCAGTGGAATCTGAACGGCCTGCGCACCGAGTTCTGGACCCGATTGGGAATCGACCTGCGCCAACACGATCTGAAGAAGTATGACCCCAAGACTCTCGACCAGCTCGCCGACGAGCTGAAGCATCTGGCCCACCAGCGGTACGATGAGCGGGAAGCGGTCTGGGGCGCGGATCGCATGCGCTTTCACGAGCGCATGATCATGCTTCAGATCGTGGACGCGCAGTGGAAAGACCACCTGCTGACCATGGACCACTTGAAGGAAGGCATCGGCCTGCGTGGTTATGGGCAGCGTGACCCGCTGGTTGAGTATAAGCGCGAGTCCTACGACATCTTCGAGAGTTTGATGGACAGAATCGAGGACGAAACGCTGCGCTTCCTCTTCCTGATGAAGACTCCGGAAGAGCAGGAGGAAATGATCCGCCTGTACCAGCGCCGCAAACGGCGCGAGCAGGCCGAGATGCAGATGGTCGGCGGCGGAGGCGCAGAGAAGCCGCAGCAAGTGATTCGCCGCGAGAAGATTGGGCGCAACGATCCCTGCCCGTGCGGGAGCGGCAAGAAATATAAGAAATGCCACGGCGCTCCCAATACCCCTCCCGCCGGTGGCCAAAAGCCATCAGGACCAGGAAAACCCGCCGGCGCTCCCCCAGGATCATAGAACTTTACGGGCGCCCCTTCCGGCTGCCCTCCTTAACCACTGGCGTCCTTCATGGCTAAAGCCGCCTAAGCAACTCGTCATATTCGGCGTGCGAGCCAACGGTTTTTCCGACTATAAGGCGAATTCTGATAAGGACACACAGGCTGCCCTTCTGTTATTCTTCCTTAGTAGTAGGCTCTTTTCTATCGCAACACAACCAGAGCACCGAGGGCTGTTCATGAGCGAAGAGATTCAAGAGTTGCACGAACACGCAGAAGAGGCTCAACGCGATCCGAGTCTTGTTCCGGTTACGCTATCGATGGCGATCCTTGCCGTGGTACTGGCTGCCATCACGCTCCTCAGCCATCGCGCCCACACTGAGGAATTGCTGCTGCAAAGCAAAGCCACTGACCAGTGGGCCTATTTCCAGGCCAAAAACATTCGCCGCCACACCTACGAACTGTTTCTGGATTTCCTTTCCGTTACGAATGCGAAGGACGTGGGGGCCGCAGATAAACTCAAAGAGAAGTACAGCGACGAAATCAAGCGCTACATGGGCGATTTGAACGATATCCAGGCCGAGGCTCAGCAGTTCGAAAGGGAAGTGGCGACTCAAAGGCACCAGGCCAACCGTTTTGACCTCGGCGAAGTCTGCCTGGAAGTGGGAATTGTCCTGGTCTCACTTACTTTACTGACACGTCGAAAGCTGTTCTGGCAGCTCGGATGCTTGGCGGGGCTAATCGGAGTGGCCATTGCCATCTCGGGGTTATGGGCAAAGTAAGTCACTCGCCCGACCACCGCTCGAGCGCTTAGCCCCGCAGGGGCTCGACATGAGTAGCCGGGGGCAACGCCCCCGGAAACCTCGCCCCCTCACCCCCTTTCCCCTCTCCCCGCCTGAGGGGAGAGGGGTGCCGAAGGCGGGGTGTGGGGTCGCCTCCGGAGGTTTCACCCCCGGCTACCAAATGTGCTCCCCTCCGGGGAGCGCGGGTTCGCACGTAGTCGACCAACCCCGATGCAATCGGATACGAAAGGTCTTGGAACAGCTTCTAGGCCGCGGGCCGTTCCAAAAAGGACTTGAAGCGTTCTAGAAGTACATCTCCCCCAATCTCGATGACGTCGTTGTGCCCGGCGCCCTCGATCGGGAAGAAGAACTTGGGTTCGGGGGCTGCGGCGAAGAGTCGTTGCCCCATGGAGAACGGGACGGTTTCGTCGCGCGTCCCATGGACGATCAAGATAGCGGCCCGAACCCGCTGAATCTTGGCCAGCGAGTTGAATCGGCTCTTGGGGACGTATTCGAATAGCGGAATGTGGAACGTGCGTCGCGCCATGTCCCGGATCGAGGTGAAAGCACTCTGCGCGATCAACCCACCGCACTCGCGTCGCGAGGCGAGGTCGATGGCCACGGCGCCACCCAGCGAATGCCCATAAATAATTATGTTCTTGGGTTGGATGTGACGTACTCGGATCAAGTAGTCATAAGCGGCATCGGCGTCGCGATAGACACCGGCCTCGTCCGGTGAACCCCCGCTCCTCCCATAGCCCCTGTAATCCACCGCGAGCACATTAACTCCGAGACGCGAGTAGAATGCGGCTTGCCCGAGCCCATAGCCGATATTCTCAGCATTGCCATGAAACCACAGAAGCGCCTTTTCCGAGCCGGGATTCGGCAGGTACCAGCCATTCAATCTGATGTTGTCCCGGGTGGTCAGCCAGACATCTTCCACCGGCAGCGAGGATGCGTGGGTCGGTTGAAATCCTTCCGGAAAACGCGGTGGGAAGTAAATGAAGGAGTTTTCGAAGTGTCGGATTACGGCGACAATCAGAAGAAGCACTGCCACAACCCCAATCGCCAGCGTCATGGCAAGCCTCTTCACGCGCGCACCCGCGTTTGGGGTAGCACAGGCAATCCTGCCTGTGCCCAGGATTTCCCACTCACGGAGCGTCACAGGCAAGAGTGCCTGTGCGACGAACTTGGGGGACGGCAAGCCGTCCCCCTACGTGCGGTTCGGCCGGACCTCACTGATTGTCGTCGCCCCCGCCTTCGCCCGGAGTGATCACCACATAGCCTCCGCTGCCTTGACGGTTGTATCGCAGGAGCGTCTGCCCCTTTGACTCTGCCGCCCAGCGGTTAAAGTCCTGCACCGAATTGACCGGGTGCCGGTTGACACTCTCGATCACATCACCCTGCTGAAATCCCGCCTGCGCAGCGGGACTGCTGGGATCAATTTCGGTGATCACGACTCCGTGCACTTCCGGCGACAGTCCCAACTGGTCCCGAAGTTCGGGTGTGAGGTTCTGGACGGTAATTCCGCGCAGGGCTCCTTCCGTTGGAGCTTTGCTCGTGCCGGCTACATAGCTCAGATTGGCCGGCCGGTCTCCCAGCGTTACATTGACGGTCATCGGCTGCCCGTCTCGCAGGATGTCCAGCTTCACCACGGTCCCCGGGTTTATATCGGTGACCATCGCCGTCAATTGATCCCTGCTTTCGATGGACTGGCCGTTCAATTTGCGAATCACATCGCCGTTCTTTAGCCCGGCTTTATCGGCAGGCCCGCCGCGATTTACGTCATCAACCAGCGCGCCGGACGTGTCCGGGACCTTGAACTGTTTTGCCAAGGCGTCGGTCAAGTTTCCGATACTGACGCCCAGATACCCGCGGGATACCTTACCCGTTTTGATCAGATCTTCCATGACGTGCTTTGCGGTGTTGGAGGGAATAGCGAAACCAATTCCGATAAAGCTGCCTTCACCGCCAGGGCCATTGCTCCCCGGGATGATGGCCGTATTAATACCAATGACCTGTCCATGCACATTAACGAGCGCCCCGCCGGAGTTGCCGGGATTGATGGCGGCGTCCGTTTGGATGAAATTCTCGGGCCTATCCCCGCTGTCGGCGAGGTTCCTGCCCAGCGCGCTTACGATCCCTCTTGTTACCGTGAAATACTGCCCGAAGGGATTCCCAAAGGCCATCACGGTGTCGCCGACTTTCATTTGGACCGAGTCGCCGAACGGCGCGACGGGTAGGTTCGACGCGCTGATTTTGACCACCGCAATATCGGTCTGGGGATCAGCACCCACCACTTTGCCCTTCAGGCTTCGATGGTCTGAGAGCAAAACCTCAATCTCTGTGGCCTTGGCAACCACATGGTTATTGGTTACGATGTAGCCGTCTCCAGAAACGATTACGCCGCTTCCTAACGCGTGCTCTCGCTGCTCGCGAGGAACATTAAACTGCGGCATCATGTTGCCGAAGAACTGGCGGAAGAAGGGGTCCATCATGAAGGGCGACTGTTGCATCTTGATGACCTGGGTCGATTGAACGGCTACGATCGCCGGTGTGACCGTCTCCGCGATTCGCTCGTAGGCCTTGTTTTGGCGCTCCAAAACCTCGATGTCCGGTCCGTCCAGTCCTGCACCGCCGGCCAGGGCGAATTGCGGGAAAACACGATGCCCTTCGTAGAGCAGGCCTGACATGGCCAGGCACACCACACCAATGAAAGTGAGACTTAACCCTAACAAATTCTCGCGCAGGAATTTTCGCGTTTCAGCGCGCATAGAACTACCCTCCTTACAATTTCTCCCTGAATATTTGACGTGGCCCATCCACCGTGGTTACCAGCGTTCCCGCCGGACGGCCGCACTTGGCCCGATGACCGGGATATTCCGGAATGCACCTTCCGCCAAGGTGGCTGCGGCGCAGTAACTGGTTTGATGCAGCACATTTCCACTACGTTTTACGTCTTCGATATATTATAGCCTGATTCACATGGAGGTTGGAACGGGAGCCTGGACGAGTTCCGCACAGCGGCGGGATTACCACCCGCTCTCTATGAGTCCTTGGTCGAGATGAGCGCACGGATGGAGCGCCAGAAGGAATACACTCGCCAATAGAGCGGAAGGAGAAGGCTCGAACTTGGGAGACGATGAGTGAAATCGGCGAATTCTAGTGTCGTGTAACGGAAGTTCGTTCATGAAATCAGCCCGCGGAGCGGGCGAAAGCGAGTAGCCCACGGCGTAAGCCGTGGGTTTGTGGTGCCACCCCTCACCCCCTTCCCCCTCTCCCGCTGGCCGGGAGAGGGGGAGAAAGGGGGAGAAGGCTCTCGCTTTCCCCAGGGCTTACGCCCTGGGCTACTCCCTTTCGCCCCTTCGGGGCTAGGGCGCGTAGCCGGACTTAATCAACGAACTTGAGTTGCCCGACACGAGCTTCGAACTTCAGGAGTGTGCAGTGCGGATCCCCGCCGCCGCAGCGCGTTGTCAACCGCCGACCTTACGACATAATTGAAGTCCGGAATTGACATGGGAGGAACGATGAAGTCGAAGGCGCCGCGCTGAACCGATTCCAGGTAAAGGGGCATGTCGACGACATCGGAGACCACGATGACGTTGGCATGCGACGGAGCCGCTGCCGCTGAAACCACGATGCTGTCCCACGATCCATCCGGGAGCCGCGGGTCAACCAGAACCAAATGCGGAGTTTGGCGTCCCCACAGGCGTTCGTGGGCTTCGCGGCAAGTGCCCACGCTTTGGGTTTTGATCTCCTGGGATTCAAGGGCCCGCCTGATGAACCCCATGGGTTCCGGACGGTCGTGCACGAGTAGGGCAGTAATCGTTTCCTGCATGGTGTAAGCCCCTCGGAACCAGTTTCGCGCCACGCTGTTACGTGAATATGAACGGTGCTTAAAAGTTTGGCGAAGACTCTGTGAAGGTAGGGCTTCGGCGCCCTAGTGGTTAGCTGAATTAGTAAGCGAACTTATTCGTCGGAAGCGGAAGGGCGGGGCTTCAGCCCCGCCGCTAATCTCGCGAAGTAATTACGGGGCTTTAGCCCCCGAAACGGCTCGGCTTCAGGGCCTGAAGGCCCTTCCGAGCCCTGCGACCGTACGGCGGGGCTAAAGCCCCGCCCTTCCGAGGGCTACCTGAAATCGCGCTCATTAAACCAACCAGGCCCCAGCCAAGGACGAGCTTGGGAAGGGCCTAACGAGGGCGTTGCCAGTCGTTCTCCTACGCAGCCGGCAGAAAGACGATGAACACCGAACCTTTGCCCAATTGACTTTCCACGGTGATCCGTCCGTGCATTCGATCCACAATGTGTTTAACGATCGAGAGCCCCAGGCCGGTGCCCCCCATTTCGCGCGAACGCGCTTTGTCGACTCGATAAAAGCGCTCGAAAAGACGCGGCAAATCAGCGGAGGGAATCCCGATGCCGTTGTCGGCGATAGTGACGCTCACCTCGCCATCCAGGGTGCGCAGAGCCCCGACGCGCACTTCACCACCGGGGCGGTTGAATTTCACCGCGTTCATCAGGAGATTCACAAACGCCTGCTCCAGGCGCTCTCTATCTCCCAGGACATTCACTTCGTCCACCTGCCCGCAAATCAGTTTGACTCGACGGCTGCGCGCCTCGTCCTCGACGATCCGCAGAGCGGCCTCGAGGGCCGGACGGACGGAAACGCGAGCTTGCTCAGGAGCGGCCTTGCCGGATTCCAATTCGGATAATGCCAAGAGGTCGGAGGCGATGCTATTTAAGCGCACGGAGTGGTTCTTTATGATCTCAAGAAACTTGCGGTTGTTTTCCTTGTCCTCGAGGGCGCCCTCGAGCAGTGTTTCCGTATAGCCGCGTATCGCGGTGAGTGGGGTGCGCAATTCGTGCGAAACGTTGGCGACGAAGTCTTTCCTCACACGTTCCAGCCTTTCCAGATCCGTTATGTCATGGAGGATCGCGATGGCGCCGCGACCCTTATCCACGCGAAGCGGCGCAGCCTGGACCTCGAAGGCGCGGCCCTCGGCGGCTGGCAGTTGCAATCGCTGTTTAAGAGTCTCGCCGCCGGCCACGACGCGCGAGAGAATCTCGCGCAGAACGGGATCACGGACGATTTCCACCAGAGGGGATCTTGCCGGGATCTCGCTACGCAATCCGAGCGTGCGGGCGAAGGAAGTGTTATAGAAGGTGATTCTCAGGTCCTGATCCACCGCCAGAACGCCCTCCACCATGCTAGTAAGAATCGCCTCGCGACGCTCCGACTCCAGGCCCAGGCGCTCGATGAGGTCATGTAACTGGGAGGCCGTCGAGTTGAGGGAGCGTGTCAGCGACCCCAACTCGTCGTCTGCGTCCGGCAGCGGGCCCTCGGTGAAATTGGCTTTCGCCAGACCCTCGGCAAAAGCGCGTAACCTTCCAATCCGGCGCGTGAAGGAGCGGGAGAAAAAATAGGCAATAAGCAGTGCAATCAAAGCCGCCACTGCAGAAGCAGTGAGGATTCGCCAACGTACTTCCGAGATGGCTGCGTCGAGGTTCTCGATCGGCACCGCTACCCGCAGCACGTAGCCGCTGCGACCCTGGAATTGGAGGGGGACGGCGAGGTAGCAAAGGTCTCGGCCCAACGTGTCACTACGCCGAATCGCGCTGCCCACTCGATTCAGGTACGCTGCCTGGATCTCCGGACGATTGGCGTGGTTCTCCATCTTCGCGGGGTCTTGTTCGGATTCCGCGAGAACCACGCCCTGAGGGTCGATAACCGTGACCCGGCACTGGGCACGCGCCGAAGCGGACTTGCTCCAGTCTTCCAACCGCTCCGGCGGAAGACTCGCGGCCTCAGCCGTCAGCACCATAGCCACGGTAGTAAGTCTCTGTTCTGTTGCCTGAACTTCGTGCCTGGTTATGAATCGCGCCAGGTTGAAATCGAGCACGACCAAGGTCAGCGCGATCAAGACGAACGCTGCGCTCAAGAGCTTGCGGAAAATCGGGCTGCGGAAGACCATGTCGGCCTGAGGTAAAGGGATTTACAGCGGACGGATTATATCATGGGAGGAAAGCTCAGGCTGCTTCTCCCCCTTCGTGCGGCTGGGGGGAAAACCGGTAGCCGCTGCCGCGCACCGTCTGCAAAAACTGTGGTCGGTTGGGAAGGGGTTCAATCTTCTCACGCAAGCGGCGGATGTGGACGTCCACCGTGCGTGGGGTCACGAAGCGGTCTCGCCCCCAGACTTCATCCAGCAGCCGGTCGCGGTTGAAGACGTGGCGAGGGTGAGAGGCCAGGTGGAAAAGGAGTTTGAATTCCAAGGTGCTCAACTGCACCGCCCGGCCGCGGACCGTTACCTCCTGGGTTCGCGTATCGAGCCGGACACTTCCGACCTCGACGACCTCCCTTCGCTCCGCCACCCGCTCTTGCCGGCGCATTACCGCCTTGACTCGCGCTACAAGTTCCCGAGGGCTGAAGGGCTTGACCACATAGTCGTCGCCGCCAATCTCCAATCCCAGAACTCGATCTACTTCCTCGCCCTTGGCTGTGAGGAAGATCACCGGCAGCGACCGCAAGCGATCGTCGGCGCGAAGACGCCTGCAAATATTGAATCCGTCATCGTCCGGCAAGAGAATATCCAGAAGGACGATGTCAGCGGTGTTTCGGCGAAGAAAATCCAGCCCCTCGTGTCCTCGCCCGAAACTCTCGACCTCGAACCCTTCTTTGCGAAAGTTATAGCGAACCAGCTCGACGATATCTTTTTCGTCTTCTATGATTACGACTCGTGGACGCACGCCAAAAGTATAGCACCCCTAATGTTACAGGAATGTTTCTTTAAGATTGAATTTCGTCGCATATCGGATTACGGTCAATTCGGGCCGGGGGGACTGCGAGGGGCGGCGCACGGCTACCGGCCCGGACAACTCAAGGATAGTTCAGCCAGACGTTCGCCGCCGTCGGGTGAGTGGCACGCGGCGCCATGTGGATCGCCGCAGTCGGGCACGCGGCGCGGCATACTCCGCATCCAAAACATCGCGTGGGGTCAATGTAGACTTTGCCCAGGGCGGACGAATAGAACATGGCGCCGAACTGGCACTGCTTGACGCAATCTTTACACCCTGAACAGGCCTCTACTTCCACCTCGCCGAGCGATTCGCCGCGAAAGAAGCTTGGCATACCGCGCTTCTCGATGTACCCGCGGTAAGCGAGGCAGTCGTGATCACAGTTGCACAAACCCAGAACGAACGGAGTTACCGCGGTCCAGATCGTGTGAACCAGCCCTTCGGTGTCGTAGTCGCGAATGATCTTCTTGGCTTCTTCCCTGGTGAGCACCTCGAACGAGTGGGAGTCCGGCATGGCGCCCCACATTCCGCCTGCGACTACTCCCAGCCCGAAACAGTAGCGCTTGTCAGCTTTCCCGGTGGTGAAGTAACGGCAGCCGCAGGGGAGGCGGGTAATCGAATCCACTGAGTCGATGATGCCCTCAGCATCCTCGAGCGTGACCACCTGCCCGAAGTGGACTTGTTTCTGCGCCTCAAATGCTTTGGCCAGCTCACCTGCCATCGCCCAGCGAACGATTCCCGGTTCAACGGCTACAGCCATTTGTTCCAGGGTTACCTTTTCTCCGCCAGATGCCGCCTGTGTGAAGAGCTTACAAAAGCTTCCCAGCCACTCCGCGCGGGTGGAGGCGCCTGTCGCCTCCTTTTCTTCGGGAGTGAGGGGAGCCTTAAGCCACTCCTCGGAATAGTTCTTTATTTGGAGATACCACTTCTTACCCTCGCCGTGTTTGGTACAGAATTCGCACATTTCGCACCTCCTCAGGCCCGATTTTAGGCCCGCGATTCTCGCCCTCACTCTATGATGCGCAAAGTGTTCCTGAAAAAGGCAATGGCCGGAAAACAGATTGTCATCGACATTTGAAGCCCTTCGGCGAGTCGTGGTGAGACACGCTCTACCTGTACGCCGGGATCCCCGTCACCCGTTCGCCAATGACCAGTGTGTGGATATTGTGTGTTCCCTCGTAGGTGAACACCGATTCCAGGTTGCACATGTGGCGGAAGATCGGATACTCGTCAGCCACGCCGTTGGCGCCCAGGATGTCGCGCGCCGCGCGAGCTGTTTCGAGTGCCATCCTGACGTTATTTCGTTTCAGCATGGAGATGTGCGCAAAATCGGCGCGACCCTGGTCCTTCAGCCGTCCCACCTGCAAGGCCAGCAACTGCGCCTTGGTGATTTCGGTGATCATATCGGCGAATTTGGCCTGAATGAGCTGGTGGGAGGCGATGGGCTTGTCGTCGAACTGCTTACGGATCTTGGCGTATTCCAGGGCTTCGTTGTAACAAGCCATGGCGGCGCCGAGGGCTCCCCATCCGATGCCGTAGCGCGCTTGAGACAGGCAACTCAGAGCCGCCTTTAACCCTTGCGCCTTGGGAAGCATTTGGTCTGCGGGCACGCGAACGTCCTGGAGGGAAAGGCTGGAGGTCACCGAAGCGCGCAGCGACCATTTCCCTTTGATGTCTTTCGAAGTGAATCCCGGCGTTTCTTTCTCGACCAGGAAGCCGCGAATGCCTTCCACGGTGCGCGCCCACACTACCGCTACGTCGGCAATGGTGCCGGAGGTGATCCAGGCCTTCTCGCCGTTAAGGATGTAGTGGTCCCCGTCTCTTACGGCGCGCGTCCTCATGCCGGCAGGATTCGAGCCGAAGTCCGGCTCCGTCAGGCCGAAGCATCCGATGGCCTTGCCCTGCTGGAGGGCGGGCAGCCAGCGCTGTTTCTGCTTTTCGGAGCCATACTGGTGTATGGGATACATCACGAGAGCGCCTTGCACGGAGACGAAGCTGCGCAAGCCGCTGTCTCCGCGCTCGAGTTCCTGCATCAGCAGCCCGTACTCGAGGTTCGACATCCCCGCGCAGCCGTAACCTTCCAGGTTGGCTCCGAAAAAGCCCAACTCAGCCATCAAAGGCACCAGGTGCCGCGGGAACTTTCCCTCCCGGTTCCACTGCTCGATGTTAGGAATGATTTCCTGGTCCACGAATTCGCGCACCGTCTGGCGCACCAGCTTCTCCTGGTCGCTGAACAGTGCGTCGATCTCCATGTAATCTACCCCGTGAAATGCAAACATAACGCCCCCATATAATCGTTATCTGTGCGAGACATCTCAAGGCCTTCTGGTCGCCATCCGCCTCGCACTATCCAATCCGTATGCCGAAAAACGCCCCAGGCTGTCATCCTGAGGAGTCCGTCAGCCGACGCACGACGAAGGATCTCTGCAGTTGGTTAAAACTACAACTGCTGAGATTCTTCGCTTCGCTCAGAATGACAGTTCGCTGACGTCTGTCACCAGCACGCAAAAGCCCAGCGCGACACCGGCACTGTCAGGCGTCATTCTAGCAGTGAAGATGAGGTCTATGCTATGCGGCAAAGGAAAAGCTCGCGCCGGGCATCGGCCCTGCGCGAGCTGGAGAGGGACATGGTCGGGTGAAAACTTGTTGGCGACGAGACTACGCCGAGGGGCGCGCAGCCAGCACGTTCGTGGCATTCGAGAAGAAGCCCTTGGGAGTGCTGATATAGCCGGAGATGGAGTCCTTGCCCATCTTGTTCACTACCAATTCGAGGGCGCTCGGGGCCCCTTGCACATAGAAGTACACCGGGTCGTCCATCGCCCTGTCCCTGTGGACGTGCGGCTTGTCGTCGAATACCAGGTTGACTGTGAAGACGTTCTTCTTGGTATCCGTCTTTTGCAATTGCAGCGTAACGGTCCCCACTTTTTGAGTGCGTTTCTTCGCCACGTTGAACTCGAAATAGTCGCGGTCCGTCTTGTGGGCCAGAGCAACCAGTTCATCGTGGGAGCGCGCGATCGCGCCACTTAACTCGCCCTTGGTCCCGGAAAGAGCGTTCGCGAATTCGGACTTGGCGCTGTCCAGGTCTTTCCTGGTGCCTGCCAGGTCGGTGGAAAGCCCCCCGATCTTGGAGTTGGCATCGGCTTGGACCTTATTCACGTCGTCGGCGCTGGCTTTTTGGGCGATTGCGGCGTTCAATTGCTGCACCGCCTGTTGCTGCTTCTTTTCTATGTCGGCCGCTACAGCATGCGCGCGAGCGAGTTCCTGCTCGGTCATGCCCAGTTTTTCTGAAGTCACCTGGAATTGGCCGCGCAATTGGGCGTAGCGCTCGTCGCTGTTGTCCATGCGCCGGGTGAGCAGATCCAACTGATCGGCTTGTTTCGAGGCGATGGTCTTAAGTTCGCTCCGTGAGTACAACACCAGAATGAGGTTAACCACCGAGAGCGCTAGCAGCAAGCCTACCAGCCAACGCATGCCACCACCGCCGGACGGGGCAGCACCGGGGGGCGGCGCCTGGACGTACATAACCTGGGGCGCGCCTGCCGGCGTGGACGGCGCACTTTGGGTCGGCTCGTTCAAACCGAACATCGTTCCGGGGCCTGGGGTCTTATCTGCCATAGATACTCCTGTCTCGCGTTGGAATCGAGTCGCCTGCCCATGCGGCGCCCTGCTCTTCCTAAGACGCTATTTCTGAAGAATAGGTTTCCATTGCACAATAGATTCAGTTAATGGTGAACGAGCCTAGTATGGCACTGTCGCATAAATAGTTCAAGTGCTGTGCGTTACGCGGTAGTTTCTCAGACTGGCGTAGCGGCGGCTTTACGCCGCCATAGGGCGAGGTAAACTCGCCGCTACAAATTCAAACTGAGACGCCGCGTCACGGAGGGCCGCGAATGCGTTAGAATACGGTTGGGTCGGCCCATGCGGCCGGGCTCGGGCGGCCGCGAGTGCCTCTCCTCCGAACCACTCCGTCGCCGAAAGGAAAGTCATGCCAAAGTACGTCTTAGCCCTCGACCAGGGCACCACCAGTTCGCGCGCCATCTTGTTTGACCGTCAAGGCTCGGTGTGCGCTGCAGCCAGTCGAGAATTCAAGCAGCATTATCCCCGCGCCGGCTGGGTCGAGCACGATGCCGAGGAAATCTGGCAGACACAATTCGAGGTTGCGAAAGCGGTTCTGGCGGAGACTCGCGCGGGGGCTGAAGACCTCGCCGCCGTCGGCATCACCAATCAGCGCGAAACCGTGGTCCTTTGGGATCGTGCCACCGGCAAGCCGCTCCATCCGGCCATCGTCTGGCAATGTCGGCGTACCGCGGAAATGTGCGACCGCATCCGGCAAAAGGGGTTCGACAAGGTTATTCGGGAGAGAACCGGTCTGGTGACGGATGCCTATTTTTCCGGGACCAAAATTGCCTGGCTGCTGGAAAATGTTCCCTCCGCTCGTGAAAAGGCCGAGCGGGGTGAGCTCGCCTGCGGCACCATTGACTCCTGGCTGATCTGGAATCTCACCCGCGGCAAGGTCCACGCGACGGATTTCTCGAACGCCTCGCGCACTATGCTGTTCAACATTGCCACCCTGACCTGGGACAAGGAGATTCTCAACTACTTTGGCATTCCGCAGTCGTTGCTTCCGGCGGTGAGATCATCCAGCGAAATCGTGGGAGCGACGGAACTGTTTGGGTCCAAGTTGCTGATCGCAGGCGTGGCAGGTGACCAGCAGGCGTCATTGTTCGGTCACCAGTGCTTTTCCTCCGGCGCCGTCAAGAACACCTATGGCACCGGATGCTTTATGCTGATGAGCACGGGCCCTGCGATTCCACGCTCACAGTCGGGCCTCGTGGCCACGATCGGCTGGGGAAGAAGCGGCCAGATTACCTATGCGCTGGAGGGCAGTGTGTTCATCGCCGGCGCGGCCATTCAGTGGCTTCGCGACGAGATGGGGCTGATTCGAGATGCCTCGGAGACCCAGGAACTGGCGCGCTCGGTGCCTGATACCCATGGCATTTATTTTGTTCCGGCTTTCGTCGGGTTGGGAGCGCCCCATTGGGATGCGTACGCACGCGGCACTATCGTGGGCCTGACGCGTGGTGCGAACCGCAAGCACCTGGTCCGAGCGGCGCTTGAATCCATCGCCTACCAGGCGCGCGATGTGCTCGTCGCCATGACTCGGGATTCGGGCATCAAGCCGGAAGTACTGCGGGTGGACGGCGGCGCCGCGCGCAACGATTTTCTTTGCCAGTTTCAGGCTGACATTCTCGGAGTTCCTCTCGAGCGGCCCGCCACCACGGAGACGACCGCGCTCGGCGCTGCGTACCTGGCGGGGCTCGCTACCGGGTTCTGGCAAAACGAGTCGGAGTTGAAAACTCAACTGAAAATCGAGCGCCGCTTCGAGCCTGCTATGGAAGCGTCACGCCGCGAGGAACTCTGCGCAGGCTGGCGACGCGCCCTCGAGCGCGCCAAAGGCTGGGCGCGGGCTGGGGACTAGCGCTTAGTTGTGTTACTAAGCGCAATCATTCTGAGTCCTGGAAGGGCGGGGCTTTAGCCCCGCCGGCGCGCAAAGCACGGTCGAAGGGGCCTTTAGGCCCTGAAGCAATGCGGCTTCAGGGGCTAAAGCCCCGAGGAGCGGGCGGTCCTCTGCGGCGGGGCTGAAGCCCCGCCCTTCCGCCGCCAAACGAATAAGAACGCTTACTTCTGCAAGTAAGCACCAGGTGCCAGCAGTCAAATGAGTAGGCCCTGAGTGGGGCTACAACTGGGAATAATAGGTTGGCGGCAAGGGGCTCGGGCCGCAGAAGCTCCGCAGTTGTTGCCTAGTCCCCAGCCCCAAGTCCCGAGCCCCTTCATTACGCAGGAGGAGATATGCGATACCGTGAACTTGGCCGTACGGGTTGGAAAGTATCGGAAATCAGTTTTGGAGCCTGGGCCATTGGGTCGGCCTGGGGAGAAGTTGACGATAAGGAATCCCTCGCCGCCTTGCATCGCGCGGTCGACCTGGGCGTCAACTTTATTGATACCGCAGACGTTTACGGGATGGGCCGGAGCGAACGGCTGGTGGCCCGCTTACGCAAAGAGCGCAGGGAGACCATCTACGTCACTACCAAGGCCGGCCGCCGGCTTAACCCGCACACTGCCGAGGGATACAACAAGGAAAACCTCACCCGGTTTATCGACGACAGCCTGAAGAATCTTGAAATCGATTGCATCGACTTGCTGCAATTGCACTGCCCGCCCCCGGTCCTCCTTTACCGGCCGGAGTTCTTCGCCCTGCTCGATGACTTCGTCCGGGCAGGCAAGATTCGCTACTACGGCGCAAGCGTGGAGACCGTCGAAGAGGCCCTGAAGGCCATCGAGTTTCCCGGCGTGCAAACCATCCAGATCATCTTCAACATGTTTCGGCATCGCCCGGCGGAGCTGTTTTTCCCGGAGGCGAAGCGGCGGCGGGTGGGCATCCTGGCGCGCGTACCGCTGGCCAGCGGGCTTCTGTCTGGACGCATGACCCGCCACACCACTTTTACCAAAGATGACCACCGTAACTTCAACCGGCACGGAGAGGCGTTCGACCGAGGAGAGACTTTCTCCGGCGTAGATTATGAGATCGGGCTGGAGGCCGTGGAAGTTCTCAAAGGTCTCGTTCCGCCCGGCGCCACGCTGGCTCAACTGGCCTTGCGATGGATTCTGATGTTCGACGCCGTCACCTGCGCCATCCCAGGCGCCAAGCGTCCCGCTCAAGTCGAGGACAATTGCCGCGCGAGCGACCTGCCGCCGCTCACCGACGCCCAAATGGCCAAGGTGCGCGAGCTATACGATAGCAAAATCCGGGACCTGGTTCACCAGCGGTGGTGATTGCGGCTTGCTGTAGCGCCCTCCTTCAGGTCCCCGCTCTGTTGCTGACCTAAAGGTCAGCGCTACTGCGCTCAGGCGCCCAAGCCTCGCAAAATCCACACACTCACTGTGGATACAAGCATCACGATCGACGCGACGCCGAAAGCGATTCCACCCCTTCCAACGCCGCCGCGGGTCAGGTGGCGGAGCCGAATCTTCTCCGAATTTGCCGTTTTAGGCACCCCCGCCCCTCCTTAACAAGGAGGGGAGTTGCTCGACGCTTTCGGAAGCCTGTTGCAATCTTGAAAATGGCAGTGTACGATGTTCTCAAACGACAAAGGCAATGGCGAGTCAATCGGAGACACAAGAACGCGACGTGAAGAACACGCGGCGAGGGGGCGACGCACCGCAGCAGGTTGCGAGTCTTGCGCACTTGTATGAGGACTTATTAACGGCTATCGTCCGCGTGCAAGCGGGAAGAGTACATATCCCGGATTGCGAGTCTTTCCGCCGGCGAACGAAGGCGAAGTTGCAGGATATTGAACAGCTTGCGCTGACGGGCGGTTACGACGGACGCGACGTGCAAGAAACGCACTTCGCTGTCGCGGCCTACTTGGACTCCGTTGTGCTTCACTCCGAAGAGTCCGTGCGGGCAGAGTGGGAGAGGAAGACCCTGCAGGAGGAGATGTTTGGCCAGAGGGACGCCGGCGTGGTGTTTTTCGAGAAGCTCGAGGATTTTCGTTCGCGCCGCGACTCCGAGCAATTGGCCGGCATTCTTGAGGTTTATCTCCTCTGCCTCCTGCTCGGGTTCGAAGGCCGGTACTCAGGCGGCCTTCGCTCCGAACTAGAGGGTATTACGGAGAGGGTGAGGAAGCGGATCGAGGACATCCGGGCCTTGCGCCGCGAGATTTCGCCCTCGGGCGACCTGCCAAGGGAAGCGGCCACGGCGCAACCCCCGCGAATTCAGCGCACCAACCATTTTCGTTGGTATATGTTGGCGGCGGCGGGTTTCACCCTTCTTTGCTTTCTGGTATTGAAGTTGATCTTATATTTCACGAGCAGCGATGTGCTGAGAGCCTTGGGCTAGCAGAATAGCAGGCCTGCAATGACTATCAAAGGTCTCCTCTTCTACTTGTGCGTGTATCTGTCTCTGGTGTGGGTGTTGGCCCTATACCAGCACATACACTCCGGGCGTGATCTTTTCGAATTTGGACTGCAGTGGACGGCGATCGGCCTGGGCCTGCTGTTGGTTCTCGTCATTGTCAATCGCCTTTTCGCCTGGTGGCGTTTGTCGCAGGCGAAGGCTCAGAGTCGCGCAGCAGCTGGCCAGAAACCCAAGCAGATCATCCATGAGGATGATGCGGCACTAGCGGCCCTGATTGCCGAGGCTAACTCAACTCTGGCACGTGCTCCCGCCTATGCGGACACTCAAAATGGACAACCGCTTTTCAGCCTTCCTCTCTACCTGCTGATCGGGCCGGAGGGCAGCGGAAAAACCAGCACCTTCCTCAACTCCGATCTGGAGCCGCAGCTGCTCGCTGGTCAGGCGTTCGGACCCACGCCGTTCGCTGCCACCCGGCTTTGCAACCTCTGGCTGGCCAAGAACGCAGTCTTCGTCGAACTCTCCGGGAGGCTCTTCAGCGGCGATCTCGCCCGCTGGACCCAGCTCTTGGGTGTGCTGCGGGGCAAACCTCCGCTCCCTTTGTGGCGGCGTCTTTGGGGTGAATCCGATCAAAGATGGCAACTGCGCGGCGTCATCGGATTCTCCGATGTGAAGGAATTGACGGGGGCGACGTCTGACCGTCAGCGTTTGGAACGTCAGAGCCGCGACTGGCAAGAACGGTTGCGGGCAGTGGGCGAGGTGTTTGGAGTCGAGTTTCCCGTCTACCAGGTATTCACGAAGTGCGATTCGATTCTATATTTCCAGGATTTTTTCCGCCGGCTGCCGGAGCCGGAGGCGCGCCAGGTCTTGGGCTGCACTCTGCCCGTTCGCCAGGCAGGCGCGGATCGCTCCGCGGAGGTGTTCGCGCAGGCGGAGCCCAAGCGGCTCATCGCCTCTTTTCGGCCCCTTTATCACGCCCTCGCCGACAGGCGGCCTCGGCATCTGACTCACGAGCCCGATCCATCCAGACGGCCTAACGTCTACGAATTCCCCCGCGAGTTTAACCGCATTCGCTCGCCTCTGGTGGAGTTTCTGACTGAAGTGTTTCGACCTGCTTCGCTGCGTCCCGGCCCGTTGCTCCGGGGTTACTATTTCACTGGGGTGCGCGAAGTGGAAGCGGCACTGGACGCCGCCACCACCCGCACCGATGAAACCATCCTGAAACCCGGAATCGACGCCACTCGATTTTTTAGCGGGGACGCCACCCGAATTTTCCGCGAGGGCAATCTCCCGACTGTCCCGGGGGGCGCGGGACGGGGTAAACTGGTGCCCCGCTGGATGTTCGTTTCGGACGTGTTTAACAGCGTGGTTTTGGCGGACCAGCCGACTCGTAAGTTACTGCCCTCTGATCCTCGTTTAGAGCGATACCGCCGTGCTCTGTTCGCTTCCGTCTGCGGCCTCTGCGGCCTGTTATGCCTTGCATTCATCTGGTCGTTCGCGAAGAATTTCAGTCTCATGAACGATCTCAAAACCGCGAGTCAGGCCGCGGCGACTCAGAAGACAGGCCAAGTCGCAACCCTCGCGGAGCTCAACTCCCTTGACGCTCTTCGGGTTCCCGTCGCGCGCCTGGCCGATTACGAGCGAGGCCACAGGCCCTTGTCTATGCGTTGGGGCCTTTACTCCGAAAGTGATTTATTCGAAGCGGCAAGAAACGCGTATTTCGAGCGCTTTCGAAACCTGCTTCTCAATGATTTGAACGGCTCGCTAGTAACAAAGCTACGGAGCCCGGGCGCAGGCGCTTCTTACCAATTGATTTATGACGAGTTGAGAACGCACCTGATGATCTCAAAAAGTGAATGCCAGGCCGAATATACTTTAGTCTCCCGTGTCCTGGAAGATGAGGCGCGGGCACTTCGGCCCGCCGAGTCGAGTTGGCAGGCGGTCGCGGATAGACAGATCGAATTCTACGCGCAAGAGCTCGGTGCGGGGAATCCGCTGCCTTACGTTATAGATAGCGAAGCTCGAGATCATGCACTGCGGTACCTAGGCCAGTCCAATGGCATCGAGGCTAAGTATGCCAGCATACTTGCCCGCGCTCCAACGGCGCTGACGACGCCGAGGCGCCTTAGCGTTCGGGCTCCCAAGTACGGCGAAGTTCTGACTGGTTCCGGTGAAGTGAGCGGAGTTTATACGCAAGAAGGCTGGGATTATGTGCAATCAGCCTCCAAACAGGTCAACGCGGGCGCGTTCGGTGATCCTTGTGTGACCGGGCAAGCGTCGGGATCTGCCGCTGGCGGGACTGCGGACGCAGCGGTGGCGCAAGCCATTCAAAGTAAGTTCATCGACGACTACATCGATCACTGGCGGAATTTCTTGGCGGGGTTCAGCGTGACCCACTTCACCAGTGCAGCGGATGCAGCCCAAAAATTGGATACTCTGGCAGATTACAAATCTCCCCTGCTGGCGTTGCTCCAGATGACAGCCGACGGGACTAACTTCCAAGCTGCGGTGGGACAGCAGAGTTCGCAGCTGGCGGAGAAACCGTCGGTTGTAGGCCAGATTATTTCGAGGGTGACGGGAAGCGGGAAAGATACCCTAACACCGCACGGCACATCCACTAGCACGCCGGAGGTCTGGAGCGGCCCCGCGGACATCACCCGGGTTTTCCAGCCCGTTCAGTGCGTGGTGACGCCGGGGAGTGACAAATGGATAACTGATAAGAACACCGCATACATCCAATCGCTTCAGCAGTTGGGTGTTTCGATGCGGCAGATCGCTAGCGCTGAGGGCAATCCCGATTCGACTGTCTATCAATCCGCCCGTGACAGCCGCGATAAAGCTTTGGGGATCGTGACGCAGATTGCGTATGGTTTCAAACCCTTAGGTGACAAGGGAGTGGACGAAACGGTGAAGCGGTTGCTCGATCAGCCGATCCAGCTTGCGAGTCGCTTCATTCCCACCAGCAACATAGTAGTCGAGTCAGGCCAGTTCAATGGCCAACTGCATGCTCTCTGCGGACGCATCAGGAGCACGCTGAACAAGTACCCATTTCAGCCTTCCTCCCAGGAGGACACCAGCGTCGAGGAGTTGACGCGGTGGTTTGCGCCGCAGAGTGGCGAGATCTGGAAGTTCCAGGCTAAAACGCTCGGGGCACTCACTGAAAAACAGGGTTCTCGATGGACCGAGAAGGATCCCACCAGTAAGCCACAAGTAACCGGTGAAGTTCTCAGTTTCCTCAACAGCGCGCAAGCAGTTGCAGACGCGTTTTTCCCTGCCGGGGCCGTTCAGCCGCATCTTGTTTTCATCCTGCGACCGAGACTGGACTCCGCTTTCGGAGACTCGATTTTGGAACTCGAAATCGACGGGAGGCATTATCCGTGGACGACCAAGGTCCAGAAGCAGTTCACGTGGCCTCCTCCTGCAGGCTCGCAGTCTCTCGGAGCTACTGCATGGATTAAAGGTGGGCCCCTCGAGCTTAATATTGCCTCCCGGACGGGCATCTGGGGCATTTTCCGAATCATTGGTGACGCCGAGCCTCGAGCCCTGAATGGCAGGATCGTCGAATGGAAGTATTCGGGCGGCGAGAGAGGGCTTCGACAACCGATCCATCCTGCTCCCGTCCAGATGGAGATTGTCGAATTTCCCGGCGGCGTCGACGTTTTCAACCCGCAGTTTTATGATGGCCTGAGGTGTCCGGCAATGGCAGTTCGGTAGCCGCGAGTGGGAATCGAATTTTGAATTTCAGTGATGGCAGGAGAGGTTCGGGGCAGGCTTTGTTCTGCGACTCAACTGGGGTCAACGGAGCCAATTATTGTTGGCTCGAGAGTCGATTTCCGGTCAAGTCGGCGCGGAAACGGCCCGTAGCGTGCCGGATCACAGGGACATCTTGTACTTTTTGACTTGACTTTCCAGTGAAAAACTTGTAACGATGTGGTATAGATCGGACACTAATCGTTGAACAAACCCGCTCACGGCGGTGGTAGCCGCTGGGGAGGACCCATAACATGCCTAGGGAAAGTATTCAAAAGAAGATCGGCCGAGTTCGGCCTCCGCGCGTGCATATCACCTACGACGTGGAGACTGGCGGCGCAATCGAGAAGAAGTCGATTCCCTTTGTTCTCGGGGTCATGGCGGATCTGTCCGGACAACCGGCAAAGCCCCTGCCGGCCCTGAAGGACCGGAAATTCGTGGAAATCGACCGCGACAACTTCGATCAGGTGCTCGGCAAGATGGAACCGCGTGTGACCTTCAAAGTTGATAACAAGTTGAGCGACGACGACAGCAAGATACCCGTGGAACTTCGCTTCAAGAACATGGACGACTTCGATCCGGTTAATGTCGCCAAGCAAGTCGAGCCGCTGCGCAAGTTGCTGGAGGTGCGCAGGCAGTTGTCGAACATGGTCAGCAGCCTGCAGGGAAACGATAAGTTGGATCGATTATTGCAGGAAGTGCTGCAAAACACCGACAAGCTAAACCAGTTGCGAGCCGAAACCGGTTTGCCGGCCAGTGAATCTGCAGTCGAACCGAAGAAGGAGGGTTGAGATGGCGGCAGAGTCCAAGATGGCGGAGCCTCAGGCAGTTGGCGCAGCGCAGCCGGCCACGCCGGCGGCCGCTGAAGCGGGTGGCAGCCTGCTGAATCGAATTATCGACGAAGGACGACTAGCCCAGACGGAAGAGGAAAAGCGTCCGGCCATAGACGGGTTGCAGACTCTTATCGATGAAGTCCTCAAGGGCCAGATGGTGGTCTCGAAGGACACCGAACTGATGCTCAATACCCGCATCGCGGCCATCGACGAATTGATCTCGAATCAGTTGAATGAGGTCATGCACGCCCCCGAGCTCCAAAAAATCGAGGCGTCATGGCGCGGCTTACGCTACCTGGTCTTCCAGTCAGAAACCTCCCCGATGCTCAAGATCAACGTCCTGAACGTCAGCAAGAAGGACTTGCTGAAAGATCTGAACGGGGCCTCGGAATTCGACCAAAGCCAAACGTTCAAGAAGATTCACGATCCCGGGTACGGCACCTTGGGCGGCGTCCCCTTTGCTGCACTGATCGGGGATTACGAGATTGGAAGGCATCCTCAGGATATTGAACTGGTGGAGAAAATGTCGAACGTCGCGGCCGCCGCGCACGCGCCTTTTATTGCAGCCGCCAACCCCGAAATGTTCAATTGGCAGAGTTTCACTGAACTGGCGGGGCCACGCGATCTCGCCAAGATTTTTGACAACGACTTGTACATCCGCTGGAAATCGTTCCGCGAGAGCGAAGACTCCCGCTATGTGGGCCTCACGCTTCCGCACGTCCTGCTGAGGCTTCCTTATGGCAAGGACACTGTCCCTGTCGAGGGCTTCAATTACGAAGAGAAGGTGACGGGCACAGATCATAACAAGTATCTGTGGGGAAATGCGGCCTATGCTTTCGGAACCAGGCTTACGGACGCTTTCTCGAGATACGAATGGTGCGCTGCCATTCGAGGGGTCGAGGGAGGCGGGCTGGTGGAAGGTCTTCCCACGCACGCCTTCGTGACTGAGGACGGCGATATCGCTTCGAAATGTCCCACGGAAATTGCCATAACGGACCGCCGGGAGAACGAGTTATCCAAGCTCGGATTCATTACGTTGTGCCATTACAAGGGAAGTGACAATGCCGCCTTCCTGGGCGCGCAGTCGTGCCAGAAAGCTCGGGAGTATTACAGCGCCGATGCCACCGCTAATGCCCGGCTTTCCACGCAGTTGCAATACATGCTGGCCATCTCCCGATTCGCACACTACATCAAGGTGATCATGCGGGACAAGATCGGCAGCTTCATGTCGAGGGAGAATTGCGAGAAATTCCTCAACGACTGGATTGCCAACTACGTTTTGCTGGATGACACTGCCGGTCAGGAAGCGAAGGCGCAATTCCCGTTGCGTGAGGCTCGGGTTGAGGTGAAGGAGATTCCTGGCAAGCCCGGTTGCTACACTGCCGTCGCCTATTTGCGTCCGCATTTCCAGTTGGATGAGTTGACCGTGTCTCTCCGGCTGGTGGCCAGGCTGCCGGAACCCAAGGCTTAGAGTTGACTTTTCTCGAATTATACGGCGTATTTTCCAAGACGAAAGACTAGTGTCGTGTCGCAGAAGTTCGTTGAATATGTCAGCCCGCAGAGCGGGCGTAAGCGAGTAGCCCACGGCGTGAGCCGTGGGTTCGTGAGGCCCTCCCTCACCCCCGTCCCCTCTCCCGCTCGGGCGGGAGAGGGGTGCCG
>Ga0209517_10000471_pt1 | contig 68100 bp, 58 predicted proteins | sample PeaSoiMetSII2010_FD_187695 | JGI IMG/M metagenome (GOLD analysis project Ga0209517, IMG submission 187695) | Peat soil microbial communities from Weissenstadt, Germany - SII-2010 (SPAdes) (version 2) | ecosystem: Environmental > Terrestrial > Soil > Wetlands > Peat | place: Germany... | reverse complement strand
AGCGCCTGCGGCAGGTAGGGGAAATGATCGTAACCGTGCGGTCCGGGCGGCGCGGCGACCCACAGAACTGCGCCCGAGCCGCGGCGAAATCCGGCCACCAGAGGCGCTTTTTCATGCCGCTCGCGGGTGAAAATGCGCGCGGCATTCGGACTTCCAACGACCGACACTTCGAAAACCGGCACTTCTACCGGTTTTTCCCATATGATGCGCAACTGCGGCGCGCGCAGATCCTCGACGCTTTGGACCGAGATGTGTTGCGTTGTGGCTCGAAAGCCGAACGAAGCTGCCAGAGGAGAAGCTCCCTCCAAAATGAGAATCGTCCCGTGCTCGACGCGCTGGGTCCAAGCGGTTTCAGCCGATCCTGCGCCCGCTGGGATGACTTCGATGTCTCCCTTAACTGTCGCGTTCTGCAAACCGATGGAGGAAAGAATCGCGGGCCATCCGCCGGGGTCATCGCCGGCGACGTGGAAGGTAAGGGTCGCGGCGGCGCAAGGCCACACCAGCAGAAAAACCAACCGGCTACCGTGTGAACGCATACCAAACCCCGATGCGTACATCGTTGAAGTTGGGCCGATATGGATTGGACTGGCTCACCAGGTAAGCCCCGCGCAGGAAGTTCACCGTGAACTGCAGGGGATTCAGCCGGAATCGCACACCTGGACCGGTCTCGACCGTGTTGGCCCAATACTCGCCCTTGGCGTCGACAGTGGCGTTCCAATTCCAGTACAGCTGGAGGTTTTCGCCGAAGGTCCGGCCAGTGCGGTTCAGCGAATACAGCAGCGTATCGTTGTCGAAACGGCTTATGAAAACCCCATCGTCGTTGGTTTCCGCAAAAAGCCGGTGTGGTCCGCGGAGGGCGTTGGTGAAGGAAATGCCTCCCCGATAATCCGGCAGGGCAAGACCGGTCTGGCCGTGCGGGATCTGGTAACGCAGCGTTTCGCCCGCTTCAAACCAGGCCATCAGGCCGTGAAACGTGGAAGTCGCCAGACCCACGCCAGCGATCACGCTGCGTTCGGAAAGATTCTGGGGCGAAATGTTGGCGCCCAGGACCACGGCGCCGCGCGCGTCCCCAATGAACCGCAGACTGAGGTACGGATGGATAGGAAACGCCAGCCGCAGCTCGGTTTTGGCCTGCGCATAGACGAAGGTGTCCCGCCAGCGCGTCGAGATGGTGGGGAACGCCCACACGGTGGTTCGCAGGAACCGGAGCGAGGGGCTTAGGTTCCCGTAGGCGCGCGAGGCCTCCGCCGCGATTGCCGCATCCGGGCTGTAGCGCGCGAGGCTGAACCAGCGCACGGCATCGGAATCGTCCTTGAGAATGTTGTAGGCCCAGCCGAGCTTCAGCATCACTTCGAAATCCATGGGATCGTTCTCGTGGGCCGCATGAAGATATTTGAGAGCGTCGTTCAGATATCCTCTGTCCAGGCTTTGTTCACCCAGCAATTTGTTATCTTGCGGCGGTTTGCTTTCTTGCGGCGGGGGAACCGGTTGGGGCACGGGCGGGAGGGACTGCAACTGCTGTTCCGCGGCGGACTTGTTGCCCATTTCCAGATGCAGGTACGCGAGCTCGCGGCGAAGCGCGTCGTTCGATGGGTCGAGCGCCAGCGCGTTCTCGAATTCGTAGACATACGGGTAGCGCGACGGCAAAAGCTCGCGAGCCTGTTCCGCCACGCGCGGCTCGGCACCTCGAGACGCCGCGAGCAGGGCCGCATGTGCGTCCTCACTACGGCCCTGCTCCTGCCGCGTCCGGCCCAAATCGACCAACAGGTCGCGCCGCGCGGGCCGCAGCTTCCAAGCCGCCTGATAATGCTCGGCGGCCAGATCAAGATCGTCGCGCTGCTCGGCCAGCCGGGCGAGCTCTTCGTGCGCGCTGAAGTTATCGGGGGCCAGCTCCAGCGTCTGCGTCCAGCGCGCGATCCCTTCGCGCAAGGGCCGGTCCACATTTTCAAAGGCCTCGGAAGCCGTCGGGTTCCCCGACTTGCGCAGCCGGTCGAACACGCGCCGCGCGATGATCGGTTGCTTCGTCTCATAACACAAGAAGGCATATTCCAGCGCAACCTGATTATCAGCCGGGTCCAGCGTCATGGCCTCGGCGAATTGATCGCGCGCCGCTTCGGTTTCGCCGATCTTCAGCAGCGTGTAGGCCAAGTCTTTGCGGATGGAAGCCCGCCCGGGATCGAGCTTCGCGGCCTGTTCGAACCCGCGGATCGCTTGTTCGTAGTTTTTCGCTCGAAGAGCCGTATAGGCCTCGTCCAGCGTCATTGCACCTAGCATCAGCGTTCCCAAAATGAATCCGATCAAGGCCTTAGCCATGCTTAGCCCTTGTAGGGGTACAAAATAGTGCGGTGAAGCCCCGGGGACTCTCCAAAATATTTGTTCGAATCTCCGAATCCGCGGCGATATGAAGAGGAGCGAATGTCCTCCGCAACTCTAAACAAACAAGATCGACGGAGCTACACCAGGAAACAGGCCTTCCTGGGCTTGGCCAAGTTGCCAGCCTTGTCTCCGACGGCCACCCAGATCCTCGGGCGCCTGGCGCGGCGCAATTGCGAAATCCACGAAGTTGCCATGTTGATCGAACGCGATCCCCTGCTCTCAGCGCAGATTCTGGGCATCGCCAACTCCGCTGCATTCGGCCGGGCCCAGCCGATCAGCTCCATCCAGCACGCTATCGCGATGATCGGCCTGGGAGCGGTGCGGAAGTTCGCCCTGGCGCGGTCGATTTCCAACCTGTTCGGGAAACGTAAAATCGCTCCGAGCTTTTCCGTCACCAGATTCAATCTTCACTCCGTTGCGACCGGGATGTTCCTGGAGTTATTGGCGGAGATGGTGCCACTCGAGTACGGCGAGGAAGCCTTCTTGGCGGGCCTGTTCCACGATGTAGGTAGACTCGTGATCGCGGTCGCCATGCCGGAGCAATATGAAGGCATCCTGACGGCCGCCGCGGTGACAGGCGAGTCGCTCCTCGAAAGTGAACGCCGTATGCTGCAAATCGACCATGCGGAACTGTCGGCCCTGGCGGTGGACTACTGGGGGCTGGGTGAACCGATCCGCGCGGCTGCCGCGTATCACCACGAACCCGAAAAAGCGCCGGCTGTTTTGGGCAAGATCTCGCTGGCGATGGCGGTCTCGAAGGTGGATGCCGTGGTGAACGCCGCGGGCATGTCCCTGTTGCCTGCGCTCCCCAACGGCGAGATTCCGCCGCTGGCATTCGAGGGCTTCTCGCTGGACCAAGGCTTGTTGTTTGAGCGCTTCGCCGCGGAGTGGACCGCCACGGGCGCAATGTTCCGGTAATATACTGACTTCGAATGAAGTCATCCGATCGCGCCGAGCACGTCGGCAGCTTATTGCGTCCACCGGAACTCCTGCAGGCCCGCGCCGCCTTCGCGGAAGGCATATACGACGAGGAGGATCTGCGCGAAATCGAGGATCGGGCGATCCTTGACGCGCTCGAAAAACAGAGTTCGGCAGGGCTCGATCGGGTCACGGATGGGGAATTCCGGCGAGGCTCCTGGCTGACCGATATGGCGGACGCGGTCGAGGGGTTCGTTCGGGACCGCGTGGTGCTCGATTGGAAAGGGCCGGGCGGTGGACCGCAAGTCAGCAGTGCGAACGCGGTCGGCGCGAAACTGCACAAGACGCGCAATCTGACTGCGCACGAGGTTCCGTTTCTGGTGCAATCCGCGAAACGGCCGTTCAAAGTCACCTTGCCGGCGCCATCGAACTTCGTGGTGTACAGCTATCGGCCGGGAGTCAGCGAGGCGATCTACTCCACTCGCGCCGAGCTATTGTTTGATCTAACTGCGATTATTCGCGAAGAAGTGCAATGGCTGGTTTCCCAAGGCGTCACCTACATCCAGTTCGATGCGCCCTATTACACGCATTATCTCGATCCGCAGCACCGGGCGCAGATGCAGGCGGAGGGCCGCGATCCGGATCGGGAGCTGGCGGAAGGAATCGCCGGGGACAATGCCGCGCTCAAGGATGTTCCCCGGGATCGGGTCACGGTGGCCACGCACGTGTGCCGCGGCAACAGCCGTAGCCGCTGGTTCACCGAGGGCGGCTATGACGTGATCGCCGAACGGCTGTTCGGCTCGCTGGACGTGGACCGGTTCCTGCTGGAGTTCGATGACGAGCGTTCCGGCGGTTTCGAGCCGCTGCGATGGGTGCCAGCCGGCAAAACCGTCGTCCTCGGGTTGGTCACGACCAAGGACGCGAAGCTCGAATCCCAGGACGGCTTGCGGAGCCGCATCGACGAAGCGGCCCGCTATGTTCCGTTAGAGCGGCTAGCCCTGAGCCCGCAGTGCGGCTTCGCCTCGATAGCGGCCGGGAACCTTCTGTCGATCGACGAACAATGGCGCAAGCTGGCGCTGGTCGCCGATACCGCGCTCAAAGTCTGGGGCTAACTGTTCGAGCCGGTAATGCCGTCGCCGGACAGCGTGTTGAGAATAATCGCCATCGGATCCAGCGAGCCGTTCGTAGTCCCAGTGCCCTGCAAGTTCGACATGAGCTGGCTCAGCGTCTGGTTCAATGTGCCGGTGGTCGAAGGGTCGGTACTGCTGCTATCGGGGTCAGAGGCGGCTGCATGGTGATGGTGACCACCGCCATGATGGTGATGACCCGAGGTGGCCTGGGCCAGATCCTGGATGTTGGGAAGTTGGCCGCTGGTGGAGGCGTTCGAAAAGTCCGTCGAGAGCTGGTTGAGCTGGGTCGCCGCGATCGAATTGCCGTCGGCCTGGGCGGTTTGCGCGGCGGTCTGCAGGTTCGTGGCGATCTGCTGGGTAACCTGCTGGTACTTGGACGGGTCGGATTGCTGGAGTTGTTGCAGCGTGCCCAGCAATTGCGCGAACGGGGAAAGCTGCTGGTTGTCGGTCGGTGCGATGGAAGACGCCCCAATGGCACTCGAGCTGTTTGCGGTGGGGTTGGTGGTCAAGCCGGAACTCTGGACTGCGTTAGAGAGAATCGACTGTAGATAGTTGCTGGAAAGAGAATTTATAAAACCCATGCTTCCTTCCTGGGCAATTGGGTCGCCGCTTTTTCCACATTGCAAGCTATTGAAATTATGGGAGAAGTGCCATTCGGCAGGGGGCGGATTCCCGACGGAGCAACCAAATTTCTGACACTTACTTGGGGCGCGGCACGTCGTCATAGGCCCGGGCCACCGTTTCGGATTCCGCCCGGTAGGCTCGCGCGTCGCCATAGGGCAAGAAATGCTTATACCGCGAGTGCGGTTTCGCCTGGGGATGTGCATGCTTGATCGGGCAGAAGTGCTGCTCCGTGCGCGCCGCGATTTCAGTGACATACGCGAGCAAGCCGTTGGCGTAGGAACAATAGACACACCCGACCTTCTCGATCGCATTCAGATACGCCAGGAATCCCCGATCGAAGATCAGGTAATCTCTGCGGCGCACCTTGGGGATTCCGAGGATGGGAAAGCAAATCGCCTGATAGATGACCACCGAGAGGTCCAGCAGCAGAAAGGGAACTGCGCAAGCGTAAATCAACGGCACGGACAGCAGCACGAGTGCTTGCGTACTCCGGATGTGCTTCCACGCCGAGGTCTTGAGCAGGCGGTGCTCGTTCAAAATTTTCAGCGAGAAGGAGTGGTCCATGGAAATACCTGGAGCACGAGCATGGCCGTTATCCCGGGGACACTTGTGAACTGGCGGAGCCGGATTGCGCAAAAGGACGCGGCGGATGTGGGTCGCCTCGCGCAGAACTGGTCATCTTGGGCCGGCAACGGTTTACCGCGGTTCGCTTGGTTCGACGATCTCCGATTCGGCCCGGTCGAACTCAGCGCGCGACATTTCGAACTTGCCGCAGTCCGGACAGGTCACTTCGACGCGGGTTTGCTCGGTATCGAGGAAGATCCATTCCGCGTCCGCGCCGCAACGGGCGCAAATAACGTCGCGTTGGCCTCGCTCCCGATCGATGGTGCGTGCGTTTTCCATGCCCTTTGAGAAGCACGCGGATTGCCATCCTGAAACCGAGGCGTGAGCCGTGAGCAGTCTATAATCAATCGAGCCCGGGTGGCGAAACTGGCAGACGCAAGGGACTTAAAATCCCTTTTTCCGCAAGGAGAGTGTGGGTTCAAGTCCCACCCCAGGCACCAGAGATTCTTGGCTACGCCAATGTCAGCGAAAGCTCGAGATCGCTGCGCATCTGTTCATAGATGCTGGCAGTGGAGGATTCCTCGCAAACCCGCATGTAATCGGTGAACCGAGGCGGGGCGGGGATGCCTTCTTTCAACAGGCGGCAATTGTCGAAGACCAGGTCCCGCGAACAGAACCGGTAGTACAGCTCCAGGGCGTGCAAAAGATGGCGCGGGTGGCCCTCGCCGACGGCCTGCATCACCCGCTTGGCGGTGAGCTGGCGCATTCCGCCGACTTCATACCTCTCCCGCGACGCTCCGCCGTACAGGCCTGCGTATTCGGCCGCCAGATCTTTCCAGCGTACCGAGGCGCCCTTTCCCGCCGAGACATGATAGCGCTTGTGTTTCAGGCGAGGCGCGAAGAGCAGGCGCCTCAGCGCCGACGCGGCCCAGTCAACCGGAACCCCGTCAATGTGGTTGTCCGGATCCCAGGTGATGAAACGCAGCGCTTCCACGGCGCGCAAAACCCAAAAGATGCTTCCCGAGGGCCTGCAGCCCAGCTCGGTATGGCCGACAACGATCGATGGCCGGGCCACCACCAGGGGAAGATCGGTAAATTGCTCGGTGAGCTGCCGCTCGGCTTCCGCTTTGCTGCGGGTGTAGGCGACCAGGTGAGTGGCGCGCTCATCGGGGTAATCGTCTTCGTGGACCAGCGGCGCGGGAGATGCCCCGCAAATCGCTGCGGTGCCGGTGTATAGAAAGCGTTCCAGGCGACGCCCGCGCATGGCCGTGGCGACCGAGAGGGCGCCCCCGACGTTGGTCGTGCGAATGGCGCGGCTGTTGCCGAAGGATGTGCTGGCTGCCAGATGGAGGACGTGGGTGACGCCATCCAGGTACCGCGACTCATGCCAGTCCTGAGAAAGAAGATCGCCCCGCAGCACCTTGACGTTCTTGGGTAATCGATCCGGCGCGCCGAGCCGGGCCGTCGTGAACCGAGACAGCGAGCGGCGAACCCGTTCTTCCGCAGTATCGTCGTCGTCGGCCCGCACCAGGCAAACCACTTCTCCATCAAACGAGGACTGGAGGAGATCGGAAAGAAATGCGCCCCCTAGGAAGCCGGTCACCCCAGTGAGGAAGACAGTCGGAGCGCTCCACGAGCTTTTTTGAAACAAGCTATTAACCAAGCGGGTACACCCTGTATATCTATTTTGGCATTGCCGACGCAGATTCCGAGCGTGTAGAGCCGTTAAAATCCCGTAATGAGAAGGCCCCCACCCCCAGCCGGATTCTACGACCGCAAGTCATTATAAACAAATAGACGTATTAGGGGCTTCGGATGGGTACGGACCGGTACGGGCGGTCTATTTTAGCTCTCGGAAAACAAGCTCTTTTAATATCCGCCCGGCAACCTCTTTGCCCCGCTCGCCAACCTCGCCGATGGGGCCGACGCAACTTGGGCAGCCAGCTTCGCAGGGGCAGGCCGCCAGCAGCTTCGCCGCGCCGTCGAGCAGACGCGGAGCCAGCTTGAAAAGCGCGGCGCTTTGCCCGATGCCGCCCGGGTAGTTGTCGTAGAGATACAGATTCGGCTCGAAGGCAGTGAGGCTGCCGGCGATATCTTCCGTGATCGATACTCCGAGATCGCGCGGATCGCACATGACACTTAGAGCTGCTACTGTTCGTAGCAGCGCAGCCAACGCGACCAATCCTCCTTGCCGATCCGTGGGTGAGAGATCGGGGAAGCGCGCCAGGAACTCGGCCGGGAAATGCAGCCAGAACGCGGTGGTGTGCATCTCCTGCTCGGGCATCGACAGGTTCCCGGCGCCGACGTTCTCCATGGTGTAGAACTTGATCTTCTTGAAGCCCACGATCTGGCGGTTCAAACGCACGTCCCCGTGAGCCACTTTCACGCCGCCGGCGGGTGCCGATTCCACTTCCTCCAGCTCCTTAACCTGCGTGTAGTCGATGGCGTCAGTGAAATAGTCGGAATCCACGCGGCGCACGTAGGCCTTGCGGCCTTCGTAATCGAAGCGCTCCACCTGGTACTGACGCGCATCGTGCAGGTAGATCGCTTTCTCATACAACGTCGTCAAGGCCGCGGTGAACGATACTTCGGCGATCACCTGATGATCGCCGGTCACATCCACCACCACGAAGTTGTCGCTTGAAACCGACCGCAGGCTCACGGCATCAGCGGGGTAGGTATCGGAAGTCCAATGCCACGAGGCTCCTGAATGATGCAGGAAGTTCAAGTCACTTAGAAAGCGGCACAGATCGCCCGTATCGTGCTGGCCGAATCGTTCACCGTCGCGGATGGGCAGCTCGAAGGCCGCGCACTTTAAATGCGACAGCAGGATTTCCAGGTTGTCCGGATTAATGTAGGCATGCTCCGGAGGGCGGTCGAAAAAGTACTCGGGGTGTTCGATGATGTACTGATCGAGCGGGGCGCTGGAGGCCACCAGCACGGCCAGCGATGCGGTCTGGCGGCGGCCTGCACGGCCCGCACGCTGCCAAGTCGATGCGATGGTTCCCGGATATCCGGCCATCACCACGGCGTCCAGCGAACCGATGTCGATACCCAACTCCAGCGCGTTCGTGGCCACCACCGCGCGAATGTCGCCATCGCGCAACTGGCCTTCGATCTCGCGCCGCTCCTTGGGGAGGTACCCGCCACGGTAGCCCCGGACACCCGAATAGTCGTCCTTCAGATACGTGAGCAGAATTTCGGTGGCCAGGCGGCTGTTGGCGAACACCAGCGTTTGTTGTCCCCGATCAAGAAGCTCGCGGGCCATGCGACGGGTTTCGTTCAGATAGCTGCGGCGAATGCCCAGCGCCCGATTCACCACCGGCGGATTGTAGAACACCACGTATTTGTCGCCGGAGGGCGCGCCATCACGGTCCACCAGCTCGAAGGGGAGCCCGGTGAGCGCTTCGGCCAGTTCCTTGGGATTGGCGATGGTCGCCGAGCAGCAGATGAATTGCGGCGACGATCCGTAGAACTCGCATACGCGCTTCAGCCGGCGCAGGAGATTCGCTAGATGGCTGCCGTAGACGCCGCGGTAGTAATGCAGCTCATCGATCACCACGTAGCGCAGATTTTCAAACGCCTTGGCCCACTTGGTGTGGTGCGGAAGGACGCCCGAGTGGAGCATGTCGGGATTGGTGAAGATGACGTTGGCGCGTTCGCGAATCGCGCGGCGGGCGTCTTGCGGTGTATCGCCGTCATAGGTGAACGCACGAAGGTCGGATCCCATGGCGTCCACGGCCTTCTGAAACTCGACCAACTGGTCCCCGGCGAGAGCCTTGGTCGGGAACAGGTACATCGCGCGAGCGTTGGGATCGGCCAGCAGGCCATTCAGCACCGGCAGGTTGTAGCAGAGAGTCTTGCCGCTGGCAGTGGGCGTAACGACCACCACGTTGCGTCCGGCCGCGGCGTGCGAGAAGGCTTCGGCCTGGTGGGTGTAGAGACGGTCGATTCCCCGGGAAACCAAAGCTTTTTGGAGAGAAAGTCCCAGCGTTTCCGGAAACTCGGCGAATTCGCCCGGTTTGGCTGCCTGGCGGCGGACGGCGCGAACCGGCGATTCCGGGTCGGCCATCCATTGCTCGAAGCGCTCAATCGCTCCGGAGAGGCCGCTTTGCCGCGCGAGAATCCGTTCTTGGGCCGGTTCGGGTAAACCCAGACTAAGGTTCATTCTTCGCCCTTTCTTCGCTAGTCTAGCGCAGCGTGAGGGGAAAAACTAGTTGGGCAATTTCGAACCGCGAGATTTAACGACTGGCTTCCGAGGCGGATTCGCGGAGAAATTCGTAGCGCTCCAGGGAGGCAGCGAAGGCCGATTCGGCATCCTCGCGCAGTATCTTCCCGACACAGCGCAGCCGAACGTCTTTGCGCGTGCCAGGCGTGCGCGGCAAGGTGATCAGGTATTCGATCGATTCGCCCAGCGGGAGCTGGCTTTCCGCGGTGAAAAGCACCCCAGCGGAGCTCAAGTTTTTGGTCTCTCCCCGCACGATCATCGGCGATCCGTTGCGGACCACTTCGAACGGGAGCCGGAGTTCGAAGCGCTGGTGCTTTCTCTGTTCGATCATGGTCTTTATCGACTGTACGGCTAAGTATGCCTAAGGTCAATAGGCGGTCGACTCGGGTAAAGGCCCTACTGTATTAGTACTTCCACCGTTTAGGTCCAGCGGAATCGGCAAACGGATGTTCAAAAGGGAGTGTGGGAAAATGAAGATCGCTTGCTAAAAAGCATCACCGTCCACGGGGCGCGGCAGCACAATCTTAAGAACATCGACGTCGAGATCCCGCGCAATACCTTCACCGTAATCACAGGCTTGAGCGGCTCGGGCAAGTCTTCGCTGGCCTTCGACACCATCTACGCGGAAGGTCAGCGCCGGTATGTGGAAACACTTTCCCCCTATGCGCGCCAGTTTCTGGACCAGATGGAGCGCCCGGAGGTGGATTCGATCGACGGCTTGAGCCCGGCGATCTCGATCGAGCAGAAGACCACCAGCCGCAGCCCGCGGTCGACGGTGGGTACCATCACCGAGATCTACGACTACCTGCGCGTACTGTACGCGGCCATCGGAGTACCTCACTGTCCCAACTGCGGCATCGAGATCTCGCGCCAGTCCACCGACCAGATCCTGGAGCAGGTGATGACGCTGGGGTCGCAAGAGCGGGTGATGATCCTGGCGCCGATTGTTCGGGGGCGCAAGGGCGAGTACAAGAAGGAACTGGACAAACTGGCGCGGCAAGGCTTCGTGCGGGCGCGGATCGACGGCGTGCTGCGGCAGCTGGATGAGGAGATCACGCTCGACCGGCGCAAGAACCACACCATCGAGGTGGTGGTGGACCGGCTGCTGATCAAGCCGGAAATCGAGAAACGCCTGGAAGCTTCGATCGTGACCGCCACCAAGCTGGCGGACGGCCTGGTACTGGTGGCCGTCGTCAATGGTCCGGAGCGACTGTATTCGAGCAAGCTGGCGTGCCCGGATTGTGGATCGAGCGTGCCGCAGCTCGAGCCGCGATCGTTTTCCTTCAACAGCCCGTTTGGGGCGTGTGAAACCTGCAATGGCCTGGGGAATCGCTGGACCTTCGATCCGGTGAAGGTGATTGTGGATCCTTCGCGGCCGCTGCTGGACGGCGGACTCGGTCCCGGCGGCGGTCACAGCTATGTGATCCACGCAATCAACGCCTTGGCCGCGCAGCAGAAGATCCCGATCCAGAAACCATTCGAAGATCTTTCGAATAAGCAGCAGACCATGCTCCTGGAAGGCGTGCCCGGGAAACCCGGCGTGCTCGGCATCCTCGACAAGTTCTATAAGAAAGAGATTGCGAGCGAGGCGTATCACGATTGGTTCATGGGCTACATGTCGCCACACACCTGTGAGGACTGCGGAGGCCAACGCCTGAAGCCGTCGAGCCTCGCGGTGAAGGTAAAGGACCGAACCATCGGCGAGTTGACCCGGATGTCCATCCGGCAGGCGCTCGAAACCGTGAAAACCTGGACCCTCACGGGTCGCGAGAAGCAGATCGGCGGCCGGCCGGTGGATGAGATCCGCGACCGGCTGGATTTCCTGATGCAGGTGGGCTTGGAGTACCTGAGCCTGGAGCGCTCGGCGGCGACGCTTTCCGGCGGTGAGGCGCAGCGCATCCGGCTGGCGACCCAGATCGGGTCAAGGTTGCGCGGCGTACTGTACGTCCTGGATGAACCCTCCATAGGGTTGCATCCGCGCGATAACGATCGCCTGCTGAACTCGCTGAGCAAGCTGCGCGATCTGGGTAATACGGTTCTGGTGGTAGAGCACGACGCAGATACCATCGAGCGCGCCGATTACGTGATCGATCTGGGACCCGGAGCGGGACGCCTGGGAGGCGAACTGGTGGCGCATGGCACGCCGGCCGAAATCGCCAGGAATCCGAATTCGCTCACCGGCCAATACCTCACGGGAACGCGCGTCATCAGCACGCCCGAGAAGCGCCGCAAGAGCAGCGCCGGGAGCGTGATCATCAAGGGCGCGACGGAACACAATCTGCGAAACATCGACGTAGAGTTTCCGCTGGGTCTCTTCATCCTGGTGACGGGCGTGTCCGGAAGCGGAAAGTCCACCCTGATCAACGATATTCTGTACCGCGCCGCAGCCAAAGTGGTGTACGGATCGCGCGCCGAGCCGGGCGCGCACGCCTCCATCAGCGGCCTGGATCTGATCGACAAGGTGATCGAGATCGACCAATCCCCCATCGGCCGGACGCCGCGGTCGAATCCGGCGACCTACACGCAGGTTTTCACGCTGATCCGCGATTTATTCGCGCGGCTGCCGGAATCGCGGGAACGGGGCTACAAGCCGGGGCGGTTCAGCTTCAACGTCAAGGGCGGGCGCTGCGAGGCCTGCCAGGGAGACGGGCTGAAGCGCATCGAGATGAATTTTCTGCCGGACGTCTACGTGACCTGCGATGTGTGCCGCGGCCGGCGCTACAATCACGAAACGCTGCAAGTGAAATACAAGGGAATGTCGATCGCGGACGTGCTGGAATCACCGGTGGAAGACGCGCTGAAGGTACTGGAAAACATTCCGCAGATCAAGGCGAAACTCGAAACGCTGGTGCGCGTCGGGCTGGGATATCTGCACCTGGGCCAGTCTTCGACGACACTATCGGGCGGAGAAGCCCAACGGATCAAGCTGGCTAAGGAACTCAGCAAGCGGCAGACCGGCAAGACTCTCTATATTCTGGATGAGCCGACCACCGGGCTGCACTTCGAGGACATCAACAAGCTGCTCCAGGTGCTCCAGAACCTGGTGGATCTGGGAAATACCGTGGTGGTGATCGAGCATCAACTGGACGTGATCAAGACAGCCGACTGGATCATCGACCTGGGACCCGAGGGCGGCGAGCGGGGCGGGGCGGTGGTGGCGTTCGGGACGCCGGAGCAGATCATGCGGAATAACAAGAGCTACACGGCACAGGCGCTTCGTAAGATGTTGGCCAAAGGACGCGCTGCGTAATGCATTCAAAAAGACAATGAGCCGGTATTCGCAGAAGCCGCTGTCGTTCGAAGGACTGAAGACGGTCCCGATCGCGGAGCGCGGCGGCAAGGTGCGCGTCGACCAGTTCGCACGGCCGTTCCCGAAAGGCGGCGGCGTCCAGCAGCTGGTGGACTCCTTCCCGGATATTCTTGCTGGACAAGCTTTTCGTGGCGTGCTGGATTCGCTGAAGCGGGCCCGGGCTGAGTCGCGCGCGATCCTCTGGGGCATGGGCGGGCACGTTATCAAATGCGGCCTGGGCGACGTGCTGCTGGACCTGATGCGGCGCGGCTGGGTTACGGCCTTCGTGATGAACGGCGCGGCATCGATTCACGACTTCGAGATCGGCATTGCCGGCCAAACCAGCGAAGACGTAGAGGCGGTCCTGCCGGATGGACGTTTTGGAGCGTCTGAAGAGACCGGCCGCGAGATGAATGTGGCGATCGCGGAAGGGAATCGTGAAGCGTTGGGGATGGGCGAAGCGTTGGGCAAGCGTCTGGAAACGTTGGCGAAACCGGAGTTCGCGGCGCACAGCGTGCTTGTGGCCGCCTACAAGGCGGCCCTACCGGTGACGGTTCACGTCGCCATCGGCACGGACACGCCGCATACGCATCCGCGCGCGGACGCCGCAGCCATTGGGGAGACGACTCATCGCGATTTCCGGCTTCTGTGCTCGCTGGTGCGCGGGCTTGACAATGGCGGCGTTTACCTTAACCTTGGATCGGCGGTAGTGTTGCCCGAGGTATTCCTGAAGGCGGTTTCCGTGGTGCGCAACCTGGGGCACCCGCTGGCCGATTTTACGACGGTGAATTTCGATTTTCTGCAGCATTATCGGCCGAAGGTGAACGTAGTGGAGAGGCCGCATGCCCGCTCGGGCGGACACGGGTTCGCCATTACGGGGCACCATGAGATCATGATCCCTCTGCTGGCGGCCGCGCTAGTAGAATTAAGCTGACTAACTTCGACGAGATGACACCCTCCCGCGATAGCCGCGCCTTCTGGGGCTTCGAGGATCTGGCGCTGTTCCTGGGCGCCATTCTTCCCGCCTGGTGGCTGGGCACGCGGGTTGTCCGATTGGGGCTGACGTTGACCCCCAACGCTTTCTCGAACAATGCGGTGCGGCAATTGGTTTTCCAGAGCGCAATTTATGCGCTTCTGGTAGGCGCGCTGTACATGGTGATCGCCTTCCGGCATCGGCGGCCATTTTGGCAGTCGATTGGCTGGGTGGCGCCGGAACGGGGAAAGTGGTGGTGCATTTTCGGTGGACCCGCGTTGGCCATCGGACTCTCTGTGTTGGGCGTTGTGCTTCGTACGCCGGCGATTCCGACGCCCGTCGAAAGCCTTATTTCGGGTCGCGGCTCTTTGTTGATGGTGGCGACCTTCGCGGTTGTGTTGGGTCCCGTATTCGAGGAACTATTGTTTCGCGGGTTCCTGCAACCGTTGCTGCAGCGCGCGCTAGGCCCGTGGCCTGCCATCCTGCTGGCGGCAACCGGATTTGCACTTCTGCACGGCCAGGAATATCAGTGGTTCTGGCAACAGCTGCTGGTGGTGGGGTTAGCGGGTGTGGCTTTCGGCTACGCGCGTTACAAGACTGGATCCACCGCGGCAGCCGCGCTGCTGCATGGCGGCTACAACCTCACGTTCTTCGTGGGATACCTGATTCAGACGAGGTAGCGGCCGCTCACTGGCGTTCGCGGTTCGGTGAGCCTCAGAACCGCTCCATTACTGTCGCGGCTCGGAAAAAGGCGTCTGCAGAGCCGCGACAGTGATGGAGCGGTGCATTACTGCAGATCCCGAAACGTGACCAGTTTCACTCCGGCCTCAGCGAGCGCCGCGCGAACCTCGGGCGAGGTCAGCGCGCGCAGCTCCTCTTCGCGGCTTTCCTTGAGGCGGGTGCGCGCCGAACGCAGTTCATCCCCGCAATGGCCGGGATGACACATGAACTCGGTCACGCCTTCCGGCAGCGCGCGGATGACCTCGGCCAGATCGCCGCTGCGATAGCGGCCCGTGATCCGGAATCCCGCGAACCAATCCGTGGAGCGGCAATGATGACGCGCAAGCGCGGAACGGAAACGCCCGTTCATCAGCCGCATCAGTCTATTGGTCCATGCCCTTTTCGCCCCGCCCACACCGCCCGGCTGGAGCTGAAAATCGAACGGGCGACGCACCCAGGGGATCCGAAACTCCTCGGAAAGACGGGCGACAGCTTCGAGTACAGGAGGCAACAGGTGCGTGTGCTTATGGGTGTCCAGGTGCGTCGGGCTCAGCCCGGCGTCGACGATGCGGCGGACTTGTTTGAGCAATTCGTCGTAGATGGGAATCCGCCCGAGCGCCACGGCGCACACCAGCTGCGGGATGGTGAGCGGAAATCCGGGCGCCCCGACCAGCACCAGGTGACAGCCGATGTCGAGTGTGGGGGTTTCTCTGGCCAGCCGTACGGCGTCTTCGAACGCGTCTCCGTTGGCCATCAACGTGGTCGCGGTCAGGATGCCGTTGCGATGCGCCTCGACGATTCCGGCGTTGACGTCGCGCGTAAAGCCGAAGTCATCGGCATTCACGATCAACTGCTTCGTTACCACAGCTTGAGCTGGATGGTGAGGAACTTCTTGGGATTGGCACGGAAGTCCTTGAGCAGGCCCTGTACCTCGCGCGAAGTCCCATCGATACTTTCGAACAATGACGGATCGTTCATTAACCGTCCAAGCGTCCCGTCGCCGTTATTGACTTTGTCCAGGACACTATCGAGCTTGCCCATCGAGGTGACCAGTTGGTCGTGCAATTCGCTGCTGTTGAGCAGCTTGCTGACCGTGCCATCGCCCTTATTGATGCGCGTGATGGTGTCGCGCACATCGCCGATGGTGGCACGCAGCTCGTCGTACAGGGCGTCATCCTTGAGGAGCTTGCCGGCGGTTCCCTGGCCGGAGTTGAGACCGTCCATCAGAGTGTCAATCTTCCCGATGGTTCCCCGGACCTCCTGATACATCGTGTCTTCGTGGATCAGGCGTCCTATCGTGCTATCGGGCGCGTTCAGGGACTCAGTCAGTTTTTTCACGTCGTCCACAATTTCGACGGCACGGTTGTAGAGAGTGCGATCAACCAGGAGGGCCCCTAGGGTGCCTTTGCCGCTTTGAATGTCGTCCAGCATGCCGTTGACCCGGTCCATGATTTTCTGCATGGCAGCCAGCGTCGAAGAACCCTGCTGGAACAGATCCTCGATCTCGGGAGTATCGGCGCTGGGGAGTTCCGCTCCGGCCTGGATGGTCTGGGGCTTGGTCCCTTTCTTGATGTTGACGTAGCGGCTGCCGAGCAGATTCTGCTGCGCGAGCTTAGCCTGCGAATCGACGGGAACCAGGGTCAGGGCATCGTCATAAATACTGAGCGTGAGTTTCACGATCCGGTTCGGATCGGTCGAGCCGGAAAGCTCGATCTTCTTCACCTTGCCGATCAGGATGCCGTTCAGGCGGACCGGCGTCGCGCCCTCGGTCATAGCGACCGAATCGTCCAGATAGGTGAAGACGTCCGTGGTTCTGCGGAACAACGGGTTGATGCCGGTCATGAGGACGATCAGGAAGGCCAGGAGGAGCAACGCGAACATGGCCAGGATGCCGACTTTTAGCTGGGCCCACTTCGATTTGCTGGTTGTAGGCATCGCGCTCAGGCGCCTCCCACGCGCAGAAACTTGCGGACGTACGCGTCCTGGCTGGCCTGCAGCTCAGGTTCGGTCCCCTCGAAAACCAGGCGTCCTTCGTTCATAACCAGGAACTTGGTGCTCACCTGGCTGACGTCCCCTCCCCCGCCTGCGCGCTCGACTTGGCCACTGTTGGGATTGTAGCGAAAGTTCGCCATGAGGTGCCCGTCCTGGTAACGATGCGTGACCATGATGGTGGCGGCATTGCGCAGGTCGCGTTCCTTGAGGATCAGGGCGACGATGGTGTTGGCCGTGATGGGATCCAGGCCGGCCGTGGGCGAATCGTAGAGCAGCAGAGCGGGCTCGGAGACCACGGCCCGGGCGATCCCGACCCGGCGCCGCATCCCTCCCGATAGCTCATTCGGGAACTTATCCAAGGTTTCTTCCAATTCCACGAAGCGCAGGGATTCGCGCACGCGATCCTCAATCGTGCGGGCGCCACTGCCGTTCGAGCTACCCGCTAAGATCGCTTGCCGCAGGACTCGCTGGTTGGTCAGAGGGTAAGCGACGTTTTCGGCGACGGTGAGCGAATCGAACAAGCCTCCCTCCTGAAACAGGATTCCGACTCGCGCCCGCATATCGAAAAGGTCCTGTTCGCGCAGGCGAGTGATCTCCTGACCGAACAGCGACACGCGCCCGGAATCGGGCCTCACCAGCCCCACCGCCACCTTGAGCAGCATGGTCTTTCCGCTGCCGGCGGCCCCCAGGACCACGAAGGTCTGACCGGGATGCATTTCGAACGATACGTGATCGAGTGCCACGGTTGCGTCGAAATGCAGGCTGACGTCTTCGAAACGCAGGATATTGGAATCGCCGGGTGTCACTTTTTTGCGTCGCTTATTCGGCGAAAGCTCGGTTCCAAACGTAGGTGATGAACGCCGTCAGCACGAAGATCCAGACGGAGGAACTGACCACGGCGCTGGTTGTAGACCGACCCACGCCTTGGGTGCCGCCGCTGGTCCTCATCCCATAGAAGCATCCCACCAGGGCAATGATCACGGCGAAAACCAAGGGCTTGAGCAACCCCTGGGCTATATCGTTGTATTCCAGAACCTGCCAAGCGGAGGTCCAGTATTCGGAAAACGTCAGGCCCAGCATCGTGGTGGCGATGAAATAGCCGCCGGCCAGCCCGATGAAATCCGAAATGATGGTCAGCAAAGGCAGCACGACGGCGGTGGCGATTAACCGTGGCGTCACCAGCTTCTGGATGGGATCGGTGCCCAGAGCGCGCATGGCGTCGATCTGCTCGGTGACCTTCATGGAGCCCAGCTCGCTGGCGATACCGCTGGCGTTGCGGCCCGCCACCAGTACGGCCGTCAGCACCGGGCCGAGTTCCCGGACCAGGGTGACGGAGACGATCTGGCCGACCTGGCCTTGCGCGCCGTACTGGGTCAGGGCGCGCGCCATCTGCAAGGCCATGACGATGCCGCTGAACAGCCCGATCAGGGAGACGATGAACAGCGATCCGACTCCGATCACGTCCATCTGGATGAAGATGTCGTCGGCGTAGTGGGGGCTCCGGAAAATATTCCGGAACGCCCGGATACCCAGCAAAACAAATTCCTGAAACGCCTCGATGGGCGGTTTTAGGAGGTTGAGCAATCCCGATCCCCCGATAAAGTAGATGCTACCATTAGGTTCGCGCGATGAAGGGTTTGACCGACATTGCGGGCATCCTGGTCGGCCACGCTTCCGATTATGACGGATTGACGGGCTGCACGGCTATCTTGTGCGAAGCCGGCGCGGCGGCCGGGGGCGACATCCGCGGCTCGGCTACGGGCACGGAAGAGTGGGACCTCCTCCATCCGCACCACGTGACCGAGCGGATTCATGCGGTGGTCCTGGCGGGCGGGAGCGCCTTTGGCCTGGAAGCCGCCAGTGGCGTTCGCCGTTATCTGGAACACAAGGGCGTGGGATTCGAAACCGGCGCGGCGCGCGTGCCGCTGGTTCCCTGCGCGATTCTGTACGACCTGAATGTCGGGAAGAGCAGCGCCCGGCCCACGCGTGAAATGGGCGAAGCCGCGGCCTCGGCAGCTACCGACGAAGCTGTCGTGGAAGGCGCGGTAGGAGCTGGCACCGGAGCGACCGTCGGGAAATTGTTCGGGCTGGAGCGCGCGATGAAATCGGGCGTCGGGTCGTGGACGGTGGAGCTCACGGGGTCGTACGCGGGCGTGAAAGTGGCCGCCCTGGCCGCTGTAAATGCGGTGGGCGATGTGCGCGATCCGGCCACGCGAAAGATTGTTGCGGGGGCGCGGATTGCCCGCAACTCGATGGAATTCGCCGATAGCGCGCGGGCGATGAAAAACGGGGTGCAATCGGGATTCTCGCGGGCGAACACGACGCTGCTGGTCGTCGCGACCAACGCGCGCTTGAATAAAGTGGAGGCGACGAAGCTATCGCAACTGGCGCAGTTGGGTGTGGCGCGGGCGATCGACCCGGTGAACACGATGTCGGACGGCGACGTGACCATTGCGTTGTCGATCGGCAATATGACTGCGCCGGTGGACGCGCTGGGCGTGGCGGCGGCGGAAGCGACAGCGGAAGCGATTCTTCGTGCGGTGCGCGAGACGCGGACGCTGGGGGGCATCCCTGGTTTGAAGAATTAGCCTGCCAAGGCCGCGGCCCGTTGCGCCAGGGGGATGCCGTAGCGACCTAACGCAGCTTCCACGTCCTTCTTCATCAGCCGCGACGCGTCGTAGTCCACCGTGATCTTGTCGAGCGATGGGGCCAACTGGACCCGCACCATTCCGTACACGCTATGTATCGCCGCAATGTTGGTGTAGTCTTCTTCCTCGGTGAGCTTGCGCTCGAGATCGTAGTGGAGTGTGACCTTAGTCATGTTGATGAAAAATTCAGGATAACAGCTTCCAGCGAATCTGCCGCAGGATTCCCAGCCAGACTTCGGCATCGTGAGCGTTGAGTTTCATGCGGCGTACCAGGCGGCGAAGCTTCAACTCGGTCGATCCTTCGACACGCTCGTGGACGTAGCCGGATTGCTCGAGGATTTCTTCCAGCATGGCCGTGATTCGCTCGACATCGCCAGCCTTGGCGGCGCGTTTCGTTTCCGGCTCGGCCTTCGCGGCGGCCGGACTGCGGACGATCTCATACAGGCACACCGCCACGGCCTGGCCCAGGTTCATCGACCCGTGCTCTTCGCGCGTCGGAATGCGCATCAACCAGTGGCAGTGGCTCATATCGGCGTTCGACAGCCCGAATTTTTCCGACCCAAAGAGTAGCGCCACCGGAGCGCTCGCTAGCTTCCGCGCGATGAGCTTCCCGCCCAGTTCCAACCGCTTCAGAGGATGTTCCAGCGCGCGATGGCCGATAGACGTGGTCCCCACCACCAGCCCGCAATCGGCTACGGCTTCGCCCAGCGTCGGGAATTCCTTCGCTTTTTCGAGAACCTTGTGAGCTTTTACCGCCGAGCGGGCTTCCCGGAAGGCGACTTCGTAAGGATTCACGAGCCGCAGCTCGGTGCAGCCGAAGTTGCTCATGGCTCGCGCGGCCGCTCCGATGTTCAGTGGATTGCGCGGAGAAACCAAAACCACGCGTAAGGAATTCCTATGCTCCATCGCGGCGAACGGCGTCGAGCACTCCGTTGATGAACGCGACCGACTCATCGGTAGAGAACTTCCGCGCGAGCTCCAACGCTTCATCGATGACGACGGGCGCGGGCGTGCCGACGTCGGTCATTTCGTAGACGGCCAGGCGAAGGATGTTGCGGTCCACGGCGGGCATGCGATCCAGACGCCAATGCTCGGACTTGGCGGTGATGCGCTGATCGATCGCGGCGGCCTGTTCCGTAGCGCCACGGACCAGCGCCTCCATGAATTCGTCCGGTTGCCCAGGATTTGGATCTTCGTCTTCCGAGTCGAGAGTTTTGTAGAACGCGGCGATCGCGTCATCCACAGGCTGTTTGCGCAAATCGCAGGAGAACAGGACCTGGAGAGCGCGCTGGCGGGAACGATGGCGTGCGGGCATGATTACTTTCCGGGCGCCTTACCGAAGAGAGCCATTTCGATCGCGGTCATGGCCGCGTCGTAACCTTTGTTGCCGTGCTTGCCGCCGGCGCGGGCTTCGGCTTGTTCCAGGGTATCGGTGGTCAGAACGCCGAAGGCCACCGGGATGTTGCACTCGAGCGCAACCTGCTGCAAGCCGCGCGCGGCCTCGCCAGCGACGTAATCGAAATGAGGCGTCTCGCCGCGGATCACCGCGCCCAGCGCAATGATGGCGCTGTAGCCGCCGTGGGCGAGCCATTTCGCGGCCAGCGGCAACTCGAACGCGCCGGGGACATGGAACACCTCGATGCCACCGGCACCGGCTTTGGCGAGCGCCTCCCGCGCGCCTTCCAGCAGTTTTTCAGTGATCGCGGAGTTGAAGCGCGCCACCACGACAGCGAACTTCAAGCCGTGTGCGTCGCCACTCCAATTCAGGGTTTCACGAGACATCGTGGGATAATCAGGAGAACCGGTTCGGCTTCAATCATACCGCGCTCAAACGACAGTAAGTAAGCATGGATCCCCAGAGAATCCGGAATTTCAGCATCATTGCACACATCGACCACGGCAAGTCCACGCTTGCGGACCGTCTGCTCGAAGTGACCGGTGCGCTCAGCCAGCGCGAGATGATGGCGCAGGTGCTGGATTCGATGGACCTGGAACGCGAGCGCGGAATCACGATCAAGGCGCACGCGGTGAGGCTGAATTACCGATCCAAGGACGGTGTGGATTATCAGCTCAACCTGATCGACACGCCCGGCCACGTGGATTTTTCGTACGAAGTGTCGCGTAGCCTGCAAGCTTGCGAAGGCGCGCTGCTGGTGGTGGACGCGTCACAGGGCGTCGAAGCCCAGACGCTCGCCAATACGTACCTGGCGCTGCACCACAATCTCGAAATCATTCCGGTGATCAACAAGATCGATCTGCCGTCGGCCGAGCCCGAGCGGATTCGCGAGCAGATTGAGCAGTTGATCGGCCTGGACGCCAAGGACGCCATTCTGGTGAGCGCCAAGCAAGGCATCGGCATCGAGGACGTGCTGGAAGCGGTGGTGCATCTCATTCCACCGCCTAAAGGCTCACCGGACGCGCCGCTGCGCGCCCTGATTTTCGATTCCTGGTTCGATCCGTACCGCGGCGTGATCATTTTGACGCGCGTGCTGGAGGGGCGGCTGTATAAGGGCCAGAAAATCCGCCTGTGGTCGAGCGAAAAAGTGTTTGAGGTGGACGGGCTGGGGTATCAATCGCCCAAGCCGATTCCCTGCGATGAGCTGAGCGCCGGCGAAGTAGGATTCCTGTTCGCCAACATCAAGACCGTCTCGGATGCGCAGATCGGCGACACGATCATCGATCACGCGAATCCGGCGTCCGAGCCGCTGCCGGGATTTGAGCCGCTCAAGGCGATGGTCTTCGCGGGCCTGTATCCGGTGGAATCGCACGAGCACGGCATGCTGCGCGACGCGCTGGAAAAACTCCGGCTGAATGACAGTGCCTTCAGCTTCGAACCTGAGAATTCCGCCGCATTGGGCTTCGGCTTTCGCTGCGGATTCCTGGGCTTGCTGCACCTGGAAATCGTGCAGGAGCGCCTGGAGCGCGAGTTCGGGATCAACCTGATTACTACGGCGCCGGGCGTGCGCTACAAGATCACTCTCACGGACGGGACGGTGGCGGAGGTGGACAACCCGTCCAAATTCCCGGATCCGTCCGGGATCGAGAAGATCGAGGAGCCCATCATCGAGGCCACGGTGATTACGCGCGAAGAGTACATCGGCGAGATTCTCAAGCTGATGGAAGAGAAGCGCGGCAACCAGAAGAAGTTCGAGTACATCGGCGGGGGCCGCGTGATGCTGATGTACGAGATGCCCCTCAACGAAATCGTGATGGACTTCTACGACCGGCTCAAGTCGTCATCGCGAGGATATGCTTCTCTGGATTATCACCTGGCTGGTTTTCGCATCTCGAAGATGGTGCGGCTGGATGTCCTGGTGGCCGGGGAGCCGGTGGACGCGCTGTCCATGATCGTGCATGCGGACTTTGCCTATGAGCGTGGGAAGATGCTGATCGAGCGGCTGCGCAAGCTGATTCCTCGGCAGATGTTCGAGGTGGCGCTGCAGGCGGCCATCGGCAGCAAAGTGATCGCGCGCGAGACGATTTCAGGAATGCGCAAGAACGTGCTGGCCAAGTGCTACGGCGGCGATATTTCGCGCAAACGGAAACTGCTCGAGAAGCAGAAGGAAGGTAAGCGCCGCATGAAGCGCGTCGGGAAAGTGGACATCCCGCAGGAAGCGTTCCTGGCGGTGCTCAAGGTCGGCGGGTCGGCGGAGGAGTAGCGCTTACCGCGCTTCCTCGTAAACCCGCCGCACGACATTAGGAACCGGATTCATATTCTCCCAATCCGGATACTTCGTCTTGAGTTCAACCTGCAGTAGCTTCCCGGCTTCTTCCACGGAAGTCCCCTGACGCTTCAGCTCCAGCGCCCGCCTCTGGACGTCGACCAAAAACGCACGCTCCTTGCCGATCAGCGAGCCGTCGCCCAGCTCGCCATGATCCGGCACCACGTAACGCGGCTTGAGCGGCTCGAGCTGATCCAGAACCGAGAGCCAGCCTTTTACGCTCGCGTCCTCGTTGGGCATATTGGGAACCAGTTTGTTCTGGACGATATCGCCGGGGATCAGGACGCTGTCTTCGAGCACGAAGATCAGCTCGTCGCCTTTTGTGTGCGCGGCGCCCCACCAGAACAAGCGCGCGGTCACGCCGCCCAGGTCGAGTTTCGCCTCGCGGTCGAAGACGATATCGGCCTGGCGCAGCTTCACGCCCTGGAGCAGTTCCTTGTTCTGCGCCGACCGGCTGCTGAACAGGTCGATGTATTCCGCGCCGCGGCGGTCGATCTCGTCTTGTTGCGCGGCGGGGCGGATCAGGATCGTGTTGGCGGGAAACGCGCTTTCGCCAGCCGCATGCTCGGGGTGAAAGTGGGTGGTGGTGAGGTATAACGTGGGACCCTTGGCCAGCTTCTGCACCTCGCGCACCACCACCGCACCGTTGCGCGGCCCCATGCCGGTATCGATCACGAGCGTCGCGCGGGTTCCCACCACAAAGGCGATATTTGGGAAGCCGATAATAGCGTAAACGTGGTCGGAGACGCGTTGGACGGCGTTTTCGGGCACGCCCTGCTGTGCCTGGGGCAACGCGATTCCAGCGCAAAGCGCGCCTACAGCGAAGAGTCTCATGGAGAGCCGCATGTGTGCCTACCTCTCTGCCGCAGTATTCTACTACAGAGGAGCGGCCAATCCGAATGAAACGATTTTTAGCGTGGGCATCGCTGTTGTGGTTCGCCAGTATTCTGGCCGCGCAGACGACCAATCCGTGCCCGGCCAACACCCGCTTCGGCGACCCCGCGGCAAGCCCATCCTGGAATGGCTGGGGCGCAGGGCTTGCTAATACAAGATTTGAGGATCAGAAGAACGCTGGGATCGCGGCCGCCGACGTGCCTCGGCTCAAGCTGAAATGGGCGTTCGGATTTCCGGGCGTCAAATCGGTGTATGGCCAGCCTTCGGTCGTCGCGGGGCGTGTGTTCGTAGGAGTGGATACGGGCAGCGTCTACTCGCTCGACGCAGGAACAGGGTGTGTTTATTGGATGTTCCAGGCGGAATCGGGTGTGCGCACTGCGGTCACCATAGAACGGCAGGGCGAGCGATATGCCGCTTACTTCGGGGACGGCAAAGCGAACACGTACGCCGTGGATGCAGGCACTGGCCAGCAGATCTGGAAGGTCCACGTAGACGATCACGCCTCGGCCAGAATCACGGGCGCCCCCAAAGTGTTCGAAGGGCGGGTGTATGTGCCGGTCTCGTCGGGCGAAGAAGGAGCGGGCCCCAACCGGAACTATCCGTGCTGCACATTTCGCGGAAGCGTGGTCGCGTTAGACGCCGCGACGGGCAAGCAGGTCTGGAAGACCTACACCATCGCAGAAGAGCCCAAGCCAGCCGGGAAGAATTCCAACGGCGTGCAGCGGTTCGGTCCCGCGGGTGGTGGAGTCTGGAATTCGCCAACCATCGATCCGGCGCGCCACGCACTTTACATCGGCACGGGCGATGCGTACACGGACCCGGTACCCAACACCACAGACGCGATCCTGGCCATGGACCTGAACACCGGCAAGATCCTATGGTCGGTGCAGGACACACCCAACGACATATGGCTGGCAGGGTGCAACGGCGCGACGCCTCCGGAAAACTGTCCGAAGGAACTCGGGCCGGATCACGATTTCGGGTCTCCGCCGATCCTGAAAACGTTGCCAAACGGACGCACGATTCTGGTCGCCGGGCAGAAGAGCGGCAATGTATGGGCGCACGATCCCGACAACAAAGGCGCTGTGATCTGGAAAACTGCGCTGGTCAGTAACACCTCTGAATTCGGCGGAAAGATCGTGTGGGGCGGCGCGGCCGACGACCAGAACGCCTACTTCGGCCTGGGTCCCGGAGGGATCGCCGCTGTACAGCTTCGAGATGGCGAACGAAAGTGGTTCACCAAGCCGGAGCTCGCGCCGGCGATGGCGCAGCATCCGGGGCATGAGGGTCCGCTGACAGCGATCCCTGGCATGGTGTTTTCGGGCGGATGGGATGGGATCCTGCGTGCGCTGTCCGCCGCCGACGGGAAGGTGATCTGGGAGTACAACACCATTCAGGATTTCACGACGGTGAATGGAGTGCCCGCGAAAGGCGGATCCATGGGCGCCGCAGGACCGGTGGTAGCAGGCGGAGTGCTGTTTGTCCCATCCGGCTACGTCGGAGTGCGGCAGGGGATTCCCGGCAATGTGTTACTCGCTCTAACCGTTCAGTAAGGGATTACTGCAAGGGCTTCCCGTCCAGGACGAACGTCATTAACTTGGGGAACACTGTCTGCGCCGTCGTCGGGGGCGGCGGGGCGCCCGGTTCGGCGCTGCGAGCCACGACGATTCCCTGGCCGCCCATCAGCGCGATGTACTGTTTGCCGTCCAACTGATAGGTGATCGGAGGGCCCATGCCGCCGCGGAGTCCGGTCTGGATATCCAGAAGCTTTTCGCCTTTGTCGGCGCTATACGCAACTAGGCGTCCGTCAGGAATCACCTGGATCACCAGATTGCCCGCGGTGGTCACTGTTCCGCCGCCGATCGATCCGCCGCCCTGAGTTCGCCAGCGTTCCTTCTGCGCCACAGGGTCCCATGCGACCAGGACATTCGTTTGACCCGCCGGGGGAGCTTCGGGGCCGATTGCGGGCGGAGCGGGAAGTGTTGGAGGAGGCGGCGGCGCAACGCCCTGTCCGTTGGCCGGAGGCGCGCCACGCTTGACACCGATATTGCTTCGACCCGGTTGATATTCGAACGCAGGGTCGATCGCAAAGTTGGAACTGCTCACCATGGAGGTCGGGACGTAAACCAGCCCGGTGGTCGGATTGAACGACATGGGCGACCAGTTGTGCCCGCCGCCCGGGCCCGGCGAGATCTGAATCGTTTCGGCGCCGTAGTGCGCTTCAGGATTGATGAAGGGGCGGCCGGTGCGCTCGTCCAATCCTTTGGCCCAGGTGACTTTGGCGAAAGGCTGGCCGGAGATGAATTGGCCCGAGACGCGGTCGAGTACGTAATAGAACCCGTCTTTGTTGGCCTGCATCAGGACCTTGCGTTGCTGGCCCCGGATGGTGAGATCGGCCAACAGCAGTTGCTGAACGCTGTCGTAATCCCAGGAATCGCCCGGAACCACCTGGAAGTACCATTTGAGTTCGCCGGTATCGGGCTTCACGGCGAGAATCGACGCAAGGTAGAGGTTCTCCTTGCCTTTTGACTTGCGCAACTCTTCGGGCCACGGACCGCCGTTGCCAGTGCCGACGTACAGGAGATCGGCGTCGGGATCGTAGGCCATGCCATCCCAGACCGATCCGCCTCCGCCGAGCTTCCAATAGTCGCCCGACCAGGTTTCCGCGGCTTTCTTGAGGGCAGGATTCTCGAAGGGTTTCGACGGGTCGCCAGGAACGGTGTAAAACTTCCAGGCGAATTTGCCGGTGGCGGCGTCGAAGGCAGAGAAGAATCCGCGGATGGGCAATTCGGCCCCCGCGACGCCAATGATTACCTTCCCCTTGGCGATGCGCGGGGCCATGGTCACCGTGTAACCTTCGTTGGAATAGGAAACGCGCGCTTCCCAGACCGGCTTTCCGGTTTCCGCATTAAGGGCGATCAGGCGGCCGTCGATGATCGGAGCGATGATCAAGTTCTGATACAGCGCGAGACCGCGATTCACCACGCCGCAGCAGATTTGTGGGCGGGTTTTATCCTGATTGACTTCCGGATCCCAGCGCCATTTTTCTTTACCCGTGCGCGCGTCGATCGCGATCACAACGCTCCAGTTGGTGATGCTGTAAAGCGTGCCGTTCGAGAATAGAGGCGTGGCTTCCTGGTTTCCACCGCCGCGGCCGAGATCGAAAGACCAGTTCAGGCCCAGCCGGCCGACATTCGATGTGTCGATCTGTTTGAGCGGACTGTAGCGAGTTTCGCCTGGAGTGAGACCGTAGCTTGTCCACTCCTGTGCGTGGACAAGCGGGAGCGCAATCAGAGCAGCAAGCAGGACCTTCTTCACGATTCAGCTCCTTCTCAGCCCTGCATGGGCCCGTCGACGCCGCCCCATAGATTCATGGTGTTCAGCTCGTCGCGGCCGCAGGCTTTCAGATATAAAAATAATTGCGTGCGGTAAGCCGCAAACCCGCTCTGGACCAGGTATACGATATGCGAGCCACGGCTGGACTTCCGGCCGAACATATCGATCTCGCCGCGGAAATCGGCGTCCGACCAACCGCCGAGCTGCTTGGCATAATCACCGCTCTGCTTTTCGATCGCGGCGAGGACCTGATCGAAGTTCATGGCGTTCGCCGCGGCCTGGGCGGCGCCAAATGCCGCGCCATCGAAAGCCCCGGTCTTGATCGCCGGGATCAGCATGGGTCCCATGATAGTCAGATATCGAAGCAGCTCGATGGTGCTGCGCTGCTTCGGCGTCGGCCGATAGTCAAGCTGGTTGCGATCGACCTTGCTCGCGAGATGAAGGAGGATTCGAACTTCGTTCTGTAACAATGCAATGAGTTCTTCTTTTGTGAGGACCATTTTCTCGTTTCTAGTTTTCGGGGGCCGGTGCCGCGCCGCGACCGCCTGCCGCTCCGCCACGTCCACCGCGACCGCCACGACCACCCGGCGCGGCAGGTTGCCCGACGGCCAGTCCGACCAGCTCGGCGCCATTGCCCTGCGCACCGTTCACCACGGCCACCAGGAACTGCCGCCCGTTGACCAGATAGGTCATGGTGGGGCCGACACTGGAGCCCAGCGGCATTTCATAAATGATCGCGCCGGTCTTCTTATCAATAAAGCGTAGATCCGCACTGCCTTCCACCAACATCGTCTTGGTGATCAGAATAGGCGAGCGCTGCCCACCGCCCCAGTTGCTGGCGTCGATCCCGGCGGCCTTGAGCGCCGGATTGTTCACGATCGCGTCGGAAGGCTTGCCGTTGGGGATCATCCAGGCCTGGTCGCCGGTATTGAGATTGAATGCGGTGATGCGGCCGTAGGGACCCTTGATCAGCGGCAGGCTGCCGGCGACGTTGGTGCTCCCGCCGCCGCCGCCCGCGATGTAAGGCATCTCCGAGCGATCGCCCCCGGGGACGAGCGTCGAGATATAGGGGCTAGTGGTGGAAGGAATGTACAGCATCCCGGTTTCAGGATCGACCGCGCCACCCATCCAGTTGGCTCCCCCGCCCGCGCCTGGAAGCTGAATCGTGCCGAGCTTGCCACCGGTGTCTTTCACGATCGGCGGTGTGTAGATCGGCCCGAGAACGTAATTGGAGGCGATCTTCAAAGCCTCGGCCTTGATCTCCGGTGTGTAATCGGCCAGGTCGGCTTCGGTGACACCCTGACGATCGAACGCGGCGGGCTTGGTGGGATAAGGCTGCGTGGGCGAATACCATTCGCCCGGGGCGCTCCCTTTAGGGGCGGGCCGCTCTTCGATAGGCCAGACCGGCTGGCCGTTGGTGCGGTCGAACACGAACGTGAACGCCGACTTATTCACTTGCGCCAAAGCCTTGATCTTTTTCCCGTTGACGGTGATGTCGAGCAGAATGGGCGCGGCGGGAATGTCGTAATCCCACATTTCGTGATGGATCAGCTGGTAATGCCACACACGCTTTCCGGTTTTCGCGTCGAGACACACGACGCTATCGGAGAAAAGGTTCGCGCCGGGACGCTGGCCGCCGTAGGTATCGCCGCTGGGCGCTTCGACGGGTATATAGACGTAGCCGAGCTCTTCGTCGCCGGTCAGCGGTCCCCAGGCGCCGGTATTGCCGGTGAACTTCCAGGAATCCTGGCCGCGATCGTCTTTGCCCCAGGTTTCGACGCCGAATTCGCCGGCTTGCGGAACGGTGTGGAAGGTCCACAGCAGCTTGCCGGTGCGGACGTCATAGCCGCGGATATAGCCCGGCGTGTTCAGGCGCGTGGGCAGGGCGACGCCCACTTTGAGAGAAGCGCCCACCACCGCAACATCGCGAATGATGATGGGAGGCGACGTGGCACCGATGGTTCCGTTCTGCACCACCGGCCGGTCGAGCCCGATCCACAGGTCGACGTGCGCGTCTTTTCCGAAATTGGCGATCGGCACGCCGGTCTTGGCGTTCAGCGCGACGAGTTGATAGCCGGGCGTAATAAAGATGATCCGATCGTCGCCGCGGCCATCGCTCCAGTAGCTGACGCCTCGATTATTGGCTCGTACAGCCCCGCGCTCGGCGGTATCGTCGCCGCGATAGGTCCACAGCGTTTCGCCGGTGGCGGCGTCGGCGGCGACCACCGTACGTCCCGTGCCGGCCGTAAAGAATAGCTTCCCGCCGGCCATCAGCGGAGTCACCTCCCAGGCCGCCTGCGGAGTGGGTCCCATGTTCTGGGCTTTCCAGCGCCAGACCACTTGCAAATTCTTGACGTTGCTCGCGTCGATCTTATCGAGCGGCGAATAACGGGTACTGCCGGCATCGCCTCCGTTGACTCGCCACTCGCCTGAGGCGGGCGTTCCCTGCTGGCCACGTGCAGGCGTCAGGTTCCAGATGGCGAACGCGGCCACGCCAAGGGCCAGCGCCACCGAGGGTTTTATGCGGTTCATATCACAAAGTAGTGTATAACAAACCCTATATTGGTATACTCGGCTTTGTAGGATCTCCGTTATGATCAATCACTTTAAACCTCGTACGTTAGTTCTCACGCTCGCCTTGACAGCCTCGGTTGTGGCATTTGCCCAAGAGGGCGGGAAGGGCGACCCGGACCGTGCTGTCGCAGGCGGGCAGTTTCCAGCGGGCTGGAGCGCACGCCCGGATCGTGGCGCGCCCACCGGCATCAAATTCTCCCAAGCCGGCGATGTTTACCACTTCCAGATGGGGACCACCGGAACCATGTGGCGCAGCGACTGGACGAAGTCGGGGAATTACAGCTACTCGGCGCGTCTGACGCAAATGGCTAAAGCCTCGCATCCGGTTTCTTATGGTCTGGTGATTGGCGGGAGCAACATGGGCCCCTCGCCGACCTATACCTATTTCCTGGTCCGTCAACAGGGTGAGTATTTCATCTCCAACTGGGAGGGCGCCGCGCCCAAAACGGTAGTGGACTGGACCGCGAACCCCGCCATCGTCAAGGAAGGCGCGGACGGCAAGCAGTCCAACACCCTGGGCATCCAGGTCCAAGGCGATAACGTGATCTTCAGCGTGAACGGCAAGGAAGTCACGCGCCTGGCGAAGAGCAAGGTCCACACGGATGGAGTGATCGGGTTCCGGGTCGGCCACACCCTCAATGTGGATGTCGATCAGGTGAAGAAGTAAGCGGTCCGAGCGCAGGCGAAACCGCCTGCGCCACCTACTGGATCGGTTGGTGGGGCAGGCGGTTTCGCCTGCCCATTGCTTCTAGTTGGGCAGCCGGAAGGCGATAAACTCGGCCTCGTACCCGGTACCGCCGATCGCGACGACGATGTACTGTTTTCCACCCAACATGTACGTCATCGGCGTGCCGGTTTGCCCGGCCGGCATGAACACGGCGCCGGCGTCTTTGCCGGATGCCTTGTCGTAGGCGCGCAGCATCGCGCCTCTCTGGCCCGAGGGCGTCGTGAAGAAGTCCCTCTCGCCCGCGATGACCAAAGTTTTGGTCACCAGCGTTCCGATCACGCCCGGGCGGCCGGTTCGCGGGATCGTTAACCCCTTGAGAGCCGGGTGATTGCGGATATTGTCGGGAGTCTCCCCGTGCGCCAGCTGCCAGAGGATCTGGCCCCGATTCAGATCGATGGCGCTGATACTCGCGTAGGGCGGCTTCACCAGGGGAAGCCCCTGGACGGTCAAGCCCCCGCCCGCACCCTCGGTCGCCGGGGTTGCAGGAACCGCAGCGGCATCCGCTCCAGCGCCGCCCGTGGTCCGTGCACCAGTCCGCGCCGATCCCTGGATGTAGGCTTCGTCCGTCATTCTGGGATCTCCCGGAACCAGCCCCAGCGTGCTGATCGACCGCTGCGAAAACACGTACGCGATGTGGGTTTCGGGATCGTAGGAGCCACCGGCCCAATTCGTGCCGCCGCCCGCGGTCGCCATCGCCAACGTAGCTAGCGGACCATCGATCTTACTCACCACCGGCGGCGTGAAGACTGGTCCGAGCTTGTACAGCGATGCGATTTTCACTGCCTCGTCGTGAAGAGCGGGAGTGAAATCGATCAGGTCTTTGAGCTGAAATCCCTGAAGATCATAGGCCGGTGGCCTGGACGGAAACGGTTGCGTGGGCGAATACCATTCGCCGGGGACCGTACCCTTCTCCACGGGCTTTTCGTCGATCGGCCAGATCGGCTGACCTGTCACGCGATTGAACACATATAAGAACGCCTGCTTGGTGGGCTGCGCGACCGCCTTCACGATTTGGCCGTTGATGGTGATGTCGACCAGAATCGGCGCACAGGGAATGTCCATGTCCCAGATGCCGTGGTGCACCAACTGGAAATGCCACTTGCGCTGGCCGGTTTTCAAGTCCACTGCAACCAGGCTCTCGCCGAACAGTCCAGCTCCGGGACGATGCCCGCCGTAATAATCGCCGGTCGGGAGTTCCACCGGAAGGTAGGCTATCCCTAGCTCTTCGTCCACGCTGATCTGGCCCCAGACGCCCGTGTTTCCGGTGTAATCCGCGGAATCCTTTTCCCAGGTGTCGTAGCCGAACTCGCCCGGGCGCGGGATGGTGTGGAAGATCCACAGGCGCTTGCCGGTCTTCACGTCGAATCCGCGGACGTAGCCTTTGACGTTGGTCTTGCTTCGCGGCACTCCGCCCGACCGGTGCGCGGCGCCGACAATCACCGTGTCGCCGGCGACCACGGGCGTGGCGTGCAACCCGACCTCTCCGGTGACCAGATCGATCTGCTGGTCATCTTCCAGCTTCAGGTCGACAACTCCGTTTTGTCCGAAGCCTGGAACGGGCACGCCGGTCTTGGCATTCAGCGCGACCAGGCGATAGCCGGGAGTGACGTAGAGAATCCTCTCGTCATTGCTTCCTGGCTTGCCATCGGTCCAGTAGGCCAGGCCGCGGCCGGATAATTGACGGGGAGCCGCGCTGCCTCGCGCGCCTTCCTTCTCGCCATGCACCCAGAGAAGCTCTCCAGTGGCTGCGTCGAGCGCGACGACCGACCTGCGCGTTCCCGCCGCGGCATAGAGGACGCCGTTGGCCATCAGGGGCGTGGATTCGAGGTTGAATTCGGGACGCGGACCTAAGTTCGAGGTCTTGAATCGCCAGGCGACTTCGAGCTTATCGAAATTGCCGGCGCTGATCTGGTCGAGCGGGGAATAGTGCGTGTTCCCGAGGTCGCCGCCATAGGTCCGCCACTCGCCGTTTTTGGCGCCCTGCTGGGCGGCGGCAGGTAACGCCACCAACCCCCAGACCAGCACAGTACCCCAGACCCGATCAGCCCAAGTTCGTCGCATAACCACTCCTTTGTTGCCTATGTGTTACTTAGACACTTTATCGGAAACCGAGCCACAGGGCGCGGGGAGTACCTTCCTGCCATCCAGCATATGTGTGCCGCCGGGACCGGAAGTTATCCTAAAAGAGGAGAACCCCCAAGTTCCGTGTGGATCGTTAAAGTAGCCCTGGATCGGCCGTATACGTTCATTGTGCTGGCTCTGCTGATCCTGATCGTTAGCCCGCTGGTGATTCTGCGGACCCCTACCGACGTCTTCCCCAACGTCAATATTCCGGTGATCGCCGCTCTGTGGAACTACACCGGATTGCCGGCAGAGGATATGGAGGAACGCATCGGGACCCAATACGAGCGCTCGCTGACCACCACCGTCAACGACATCGAGCACATGGAGTCCCAAACCATGAACGGGCGCAGTATCGTTAAGATCTTCTTCCATCCCGGCGCTCGCGTGGAGCTGGCCATGGCCGAATTGACCGCGATCGCCCAGAGCACCACTCGCCAGATGCCACCCGGAACCGCGCCCGGCTTCATGATGGTCTACAGCGCCTCCAGCGTTCCCATCCTGCAACTGGGGCTTTCGGGCGAAGGATTATCCGAACAACAACTTTTCGACTACGCCGCAACCTCCATCCGCACGCAGCTTGCCACGGTGCCCGGCGCGGGAGTTCCCTATCCATTTGGCGGGAAGCAGCGCCAGATCATGGTCGACCTCGACCCGAACCTCCTGCAGGCGAAACGATTGTCGCCTGGCGATGTTGTGACCGCGATCGGTAACCAGAACCTGATTCTGCCCACCGGCACGTCGAAAATCGGCCAGTTTGAGTACGACGTCGGCCTGAACGCAAGCCCCAAGACTGTTCAGGAACTCAACGATCTTCCGATAAGCACGAGTGGGAACAGTACGCTGTACGTCCGGGACGTCGCGCACGTGCGCGATGGATTTGCGCCCCAGACCAACATCGTCCGCCGGGATGGCCAGCGGGGCGCGCTGTTGGTGGTCATGAAAACCGGGTCTGCTTCGACGCTGGACATCGTTCAGAATGTGCGGCAACTGATCCCGCAAATCGCCGCCACGCTTCCTCCTGCGCTGAAGATCGAGCCGATCGCGGACCAGTCGTTGTTTGTGCGCGCCGCCGTGAACGGAGTGATCCGCGAGGCGATTATCGCCGCCTGCCTGACGGCGCTCATGATCCTCCTGTTTCTGGGAAGCTGGCGCAGCACGCTGATTATCGCGGTCTCCATTCCCCTCTCGATTCTGACCTCCATCTGCGTGCTGAGCGCCCTGGGCGAGAGCATCAACATCATGACCCTGGGCGGACTGGCGCTGGCGGTCGGCATCCTGGTCGACGACGCCACCGTGACCATCGAGAACATCGACCGGAATCTGGATCAGGGGAAAAATCTGCGCACCGGCATTATGGACGGAGCGGCGCAGATCGCGATGCCGGCGTTCGTATCGACCTTGTGCATCTGCATCGTGTTTATTCCGATGTTCTTCCTGACCGGCGTCGCGCGGTATCTCTTTGTTCCGCTGGCGGAAGCCGTGGTGTTCGCCATGCTGGCGTCTTACGTCCTCTCGCGCACCCTGGTTCCGACGCTGTGTATGTACTTGCTCAAGCCGGGAACACACCATGCGCACAAGCCGGCTGCCTGGAATCTTCCTGGCAGAATGCAATGGGCGTTCGAGCAAGGATTCGACTCGCTCCGCTCCGGGTACCGGAACATGCTGGCCGGATGTGTGCGTCAGCGGAACCTGTTCCTTCCCTTGTTCCTGGCGCTCTGTTGCGCCGCGTTCCTGCTGGTTCCGTGGCTCGGCCAGGATTTCTTTCCGAGCAGCGACGCGGGCCAGTTTAACCTTCACTTCCGCGCGAAAACCGGCATGCGCATCGAGGAGACTGCGCGGCTCGCCGATCTCATCGAAACTTCGATCAGAAAAGCCATTCCGGCCGACGAGTTGTCCGGCATCATCGATAACGTCGGCGTTCCCTACAGCTCCATCAACACCGCGTACAGCACTTCGGCGCCGATCGGAACCATGGACGCCGATGTCATGGTCACGCTGAAACCCGGGCATCGTCCCACGGACGAGTTCGTGCACACTCTGCGGCAAAGCCTGCCCAGCGAGTATCCCGGCGTGTTGTTCTACTTCCTGCCGGCGGACATCATCAGCCAGATCCTGAACTTCGGCCTGCCGGCGCCTATCGACATCCAGGTTTCGGGTCCCAACCTGGAGGGCAACCATGCGTTCGCGTCCAATCTTCTGCGGCAGATCCGAACAGTCCCCGGCGTAGTCGATCTGCGAATTCACCAACTATTCGACCAGCCCAGGATTGAGATCGACGTGGATCGCACCAAGGCTCTCCAGAGCGGTTTCACACAGTACAATGTCGCCAACAACCTGCTGGTCTCGTTGAGCGGCAGCTTCCAGACGCAGCCTTCGTACTGGCTCGATCCGCGAAACGGAGTCAGCTACAACGTGATCACCCAGACTCCGCAGCATCAGGTTTCTTCGTTCAGCGACCTGAGCAATATCGCGCTCACGTCGCCCTCCGCGACCGGTCCGGAAATCCTGGGCGACGTCGCCAGCACCAGCCGCAGCAGCGGAATGGCGGTGCTCTCGCACTACAATATTCAGCGCGCGATCGACATTTACGGGGCCGTGCAGGACCGCGATCTCGGCAGCGTGGCCACCGATATGAATCGCATCATCGATGCGAACCGCAAGGATCTTCCGCGAGGATCGCAACTGATCGTCCGCGGCCAAATCGAGACGATGCGGACATCGTTCCAGGGATTGCTGGGCGGATTGGTACTGGCCGTGGTGCTGGTCTACTTGCTGATCGTGGTGAACTTCCAGTCCTGGCTGGATCCGTTCATTATCATCACGGCGCTGCCGGCGGCACTGGCGGGAATCGTGCTGTTTCTGTTCGCTTCCGGCACCACCATGAGCGTTCCGGCGCTGATGGGAGCCATCATGAGCGTGGGCGTCGCGACCGCCAACAGCATTCTGGTGGTCAGCTTCGCGAAAGAGCGTTTGGCGGATCACGGCGATCCCGTGCAGGCCGCACTCGAAGCCGGAGGGACGCGCTTCCGACCGGTGCTGATGACGGCGCTGGCGATGATCATCGGCATGGTGCCGATGGCGCTTGGCCTGGGCGAAGGAGGCGAGCAAAACGCGCCCCTGGGACGAACCGTGATCGGAGGGCTGATCTTCGCCACGATCGCCACGCTGTTCTTCGTGCCGGCGGTATTCAGCCTGCTGCACCGGAACCGCCAAATGCCGATGAGAGTTCAGGAATGATACAGACCGAACAACAAAAAACAGCGGGTTCCACCGGCCGCCGGGCAGCGACCTGGATCCTGCTTCTGGCGCTGGTTCTGGTGCTGGCCACCGTCGTCAGCCGCGGTATCAACGCCCGAATTAAAGCCGCCTCTATCGTGAAACAGGAAACGCTGGATCTGGCGATTCCAGCAGTTTCCGTGATGCATCCGCGGCTCGGGGATTCCAAGCAGGAGCTCGTACTGCCGGGAAATTTGCAGTCGTTTACCTACGCCCCGATCTACGCTCGTACCAATGGTTATCTGAAGAAATGGTATTTCGACATCGGCGCTCCGGTGAAGGCCGGACAGGTACTGGCGGAAATCGAGGCTCCGGAACTGGACCAGCAGCTGCGCCAGGCCAAGGCCAATCTGCAGCAAGCTCAGGCGGCTCTGGAACAAGCGCTTGCCAATCGCCAGCAGAGCAAGGCCAATGAGGAATTCGCCAAGGTGAGCGCCGACCGCTGGAAAGAACTGGCTAAGCAAGGCGTTTTCTCCAGCCAGGACAACGATCAGAAGCAGTCGCAATACCAGGCCCTGGTCGCCAACACGGAAGCGCTCGACAAAGCCATCGGCGCGGCGCGCAGCAACGTCGCCGCGCAGGAGGCGAACATCGGCCTGCTCGAACAATTGCTGGATTACCGGATCGTGAAGGCGCCCTTCGACGGAGTGATCACGGCCCGCAATACCGATATCGGAGCACTGATTAACGCGGGGAACGGAGGGACGGCGCAAGAACTGTTCCGCATCTCAGCCGCAGATCGGCTGCGCCTCTTCGTCAACGTTCCCGAGGTATCCTCGCGCGCGGCCGTTCCGGGCGTTGCCGCCGAACTGGTTCTGGCCGAATATCCCGGCCGCAAGTTCCATGGCAAATTGGTGCGGACATCGGACGCGATAGACGCGACGACACGAACCCTGCTGACGGAAATCGACGTCGATAACTCGTCCGGCGAGCTTCGGCCGGGATCCTATGCGGAAGTGCACATGGCGCTGCCGGGTGGACGAGCCCTGATCGTTCCGGTAAGCTCGGTGCTGTTTCGGAGCGAAGGCTTGCGGGTCGGCGTGGTGCGCTCGGGAAACACCGGGGGCAGCACGGTGGAACTGGTGCCCGTCACGGTCGGCAAGGATTTCGGGAACGAAATTGAGGTTACGTCCGGGATCACGGACCGCGACCTGATTGTCGAGAGTCCACCGGATTCCATCACCTCGGGAGCGGTGGTGCGGGTGATCGGCGGCGATAAACGTTAATTTTGATGGTGAGTGGTGCGCCCGGTCGGCAAAACTCGATTCGGAAGCCGGGATCCGTCTCATCCTCATTGCTGCGCCGTTTGTTCGTCTTGACACTTGATTCGTTTTGTATAACACTACTTCCTAATCTCCTCCCCCGGAGTCCTCAGCGGTGGAGTTCCCTGTAACTCTTCATAGCGGAAGCTCTGTCTTTTTTCTCCCCCTGTTGTCCGCAAGAGATTCGAAATGAATTCGGATTGGGTTGCGTTAGTTGTACGTCCCCGCGCCGAGCGCAGCGTGCAAAAAGGCCTAGCCAACATCGGTCTGGAGACTTTTGTCGCGTGGCACGGTGTGCGGCGGAGGTGGGCCGACCGCGTCAAGGTTCTCCAGCAGAATCTGATTCCCGGTTATGTGTTCTGCCACTCGACATTTGCGGAACGCATGGCGGTCATGCATCAGACTGGCGTGCAGCGAGTTGTGAGTTTTAATCGCACTCCGGCACTGATTCCCGATGACGAAATCGCGGCGCTGCGGCGCGCGGTGCAATCCGAATTACCGCTGGGACCGTGGCCGTATCTGAAAGCGGGCCAGCGTGTGCGCATCGAAAAAGGCGTTCTCGCAGGGATAGAAGGAACATTGGCTCGCGAATCTTCGGGATGGCGCGTAGTGGTGAGTGTGGCCGCGCTGCAAAGATCCATCGCGGTGGAAGTTGACAGGGACATGATCGATGGCAGTTACCAAGCCGCGAAATAAAGTTCTGATTTTTCGCCTGACGCAGGACGAATACCAGGCGCTGCAGACTGCATCTAGCGGAGCGCGCAGCCTTTCCGACTTCGCCCGGACGAAACTACTGCGATCGCTGGGCGAGCCGGCGCTGGATCAGCAGCTTCTGGAGCTGAAGTCGACCGTGCTGCGCATCGCGGAATTGCTGGAGAAGGAATCATGAGAAGTCTGTTGATACTCGCCATTTCCGTGATTGCTGTGGCACAGGTGAGGCCGTCACGGATGGAAGAAGTGGGAAACGCGAACCTTCCGGTACTGGAACTCCAAGCCGGTGATCTGGTGGCGGTTTCGGTTTACGATGCGCCGGAACTGACGCGCACGGTTCGCGTGGATCCGGACGGCGTGATTCGTTTGCCGTTGCTCGCGGAAGGCGTGAAGGCCGCCGGTCTGATGCCACGGGAACTGGAAGTGGAACTCGCTGACGCACTCAAGTCCGGCGAGATTTTGGTGGACCCGGTCGTTAAGGTTACGGTGGTCGAGTATCACAGCCGCCCGATTTCGGTGATGGGCGCAGTGCGCAAACCAGTGACGTTCCAATCCGACGGCTCGGTGACCCTGCTGGACGCATTGTCGCGTGCGGAAGGATTGACCGACGAAGCGGGATCGGAAATCATTGTTACTCAGAACGATGTAGTGCGGCACATCGCCGTAAAACAGTTGATAGACGGGGCCGACCCGGCGGTGAATTTGAAACTTACGGGCAACGAAGAGGTTCGCGTTCCCGTGGCGGGTAAAATCTTTGTTCTGGGGAACATCCGTAAACCGGGAGCTTTTCCGGTCCGCGATCCGGCCGACAACACGGTGCTCAAAATGGTCGCTTTAAGCGAAGGTTTGATGCCTTTTTCGCAGAAAACTGCCTATATCGTACGGCGGCGAGAGGGCGAAGCGCCGCAGGAAATCCCGATCGAGCTGGCTAAGATCATGGAGCGCAAGAGCCCGGATGTGCCGCTCGAAGTCGGGGATATTTTGTACGTACCCGACAACAAGTCGCGAAGAAACACGATGAACATCGTGGACCGCCTGGCGGGATTCGGATCGGCGACCGCGTCCGGTCTGGTGATCTGGCATTAAACGAAACGGCTCATTACATGAAGCAACTAGAACCTAACCTGCCCGCTGTTCCAGAGCCGTACCGGGCAGTCAACCCGCCCTTGATTGTGGATGCGGAGTACGAATCCGCACCGGCGCACGTTCCGCTGGCGCATTATCTATGGATCCTGCGGCGCCAGGGCTGGAAAATGCTGGGATTCGTCACGCTGGTGGTGCTGTGCACAGTGGTGGTCTCGCTGCGACTGACGCCGATTTACGAATCGACGGCGACGATCGATATCGACCGGAGGATGCCCACAGGCGTGCTGGGCGACGAGTCCACGCAATCGGTCAACAACGACGCCGATCAGTTTCTGGCGACGCAAGTGAAGCTGATCCAGTCGGATTCCGTACTGCGGCCTGTAGTGGACAAGTTCAAGCTGCGCGAAGTGGAGCCAGACGCGTTCGAAAGGGCGGTCGATAATTCCGATACCAGCCGCGAGGCACCGATTGAACTGAAGCCTTTGCGAGTGACGCGCCCGCCAAACACATATATTCTTCAGATCAGCTACCGCTCGGAACACCGGCAACTGGCGGCGGACGTGGCCAATGCGATCGCCCAGAGTTATCTGGCGCATTCCTACGAAATCCGCTACAAGGCCACGGCGAGCCTGAGCCAGTTCATGGAGCGGCAACTGGAAGAGCTGAAGGCCAAGATGGAGAAGTCCAGCGCGGCGCTGGCGCAGTTCGAGCGCGAGCTGAACCTGATCAATCCGGAAGAAAAGACGAGCATCCTGACCGCGCGGCTGCTGGAGCTGAACAGCGAGTACACCAAGGCGCAGGCGGACCGCGTGCGCAAAGAGGCGGCGTTCAACTCGGTGGAAAGCGGGTCGCTGGCGGCGGCGCAGGCGTCGAATCAGGGAGAGGCGCTGAAGAAGCTGACCGAGGATCTGGGCGAAGCGCAGGAGAAATTCGCCCAAGGGAAGACGACGTATGGGGCGAATCATCCGGAGTACAAAAAGCTCCAGTCGCGGGTGACCGAGCTGGAGGCGCAGCTCGACGCGGCGCGGAAGAATGTCGGGCAGCGGGCGCAGGTGGAATATTACGAAGCCAAGGACCGCGAATCGCAACTGGAAAACGCGGTGAAGGAAACCAAGGCCGAGTACGACCGGCTGAACGCGCGGTCCTTCGAATACCAGACGCTCAAGAACGAAGCCGAAAGCGACAAGAAGCTGTACGAGGAATTAGTTCGAAAGATCCGGGAGGCGGAGATCAACGCCAGCTTCCAGAACAGCTCGATTCGCGTGGCGGATCTGGCGCGTCCGGGGCTGCGGCCCGTGTTTCCGAAGATGTGGCTGAACCTCATGCTGGCGTTCCTGTTTGCGACATTCTTCAGCGTGGGCGCGGCGGTGCTGAGCGACGTTCTGGATAACACCATCCGCGATCCAGATCAGGTGGTGCGACTGATGAATGCAGACGTGATTGGATCGTTACCCGCAGTCAAGGATTGGCGGCGGCACTTGAATCCCATCAGCGCCGCGGGAGCTGCGGGAGCAACGGCGCGACCGCTCTTAAATGGCGACGTCGAGGCGGCCGGCCTGGTGCCCGCCGGAGTCAAAGGGGCCGAAACCACCGATAAGGAGCTTTCCACTTATGAAGAGGCCATACGGACTCTGCGGAACTCGATTCTGTTAACCGATTTCGATCGCCGTTTGCGCAGCATTCTCTTGACAAGTGCATCGCCGTCGGAGGGCAAATCCACCGTTGCGGCCCACCTGGCCGCCACGCATGCCAACCAGCACAAGCGCACCCTGCTGATCGACGGCGATCTGCGACGTCCCAGCGTGCACCGTTTGTACCAGGTGCCGAACAGCGTAGGACTCTCCAACGTGCTGTTACAGCAGATTTCCTGGCGCGACGCGGTAATCCGGATGCAAACGCCCGCCAATCTGGACATCCTTCCAGCCGGCCCTTCCACCCGACGGGCCTCCGACTTAATCGGCATGGGGCTCGCGGAATTAATTGACGAAGCGACCCGCGAATACGATCTGGTCGTTCTCGATGCCCCGCCTCTGCTGGGTTTCGCCGAGCCTTTGCAGATGGCCACGGCGGTGGACGGAGTTATCGTAGTGGCGCGCGCCGGCGACACTAGCCGCAAAGCATTGAGCACCGTGGTGGCGACGCTGGCGAGGCTTCGCGCGAATCTAGTGGGCGTGGTTTTAAACGAGGTCCACCACAAGGTGAGCTCCGGTTATTACTACTACTATTACAATCGCTATCACAAATACTACACGCCGAGGGCGGAAAGCGAAGCCTAGTGATTCCTGCCTTGAAGCCGGCGGCGGCACCCAACCCCGATCTCGGCGTGGCGCGGTGGACGCGACGACAGGTAAGCGACCCTCACCATGCCATCTGGAAACGCAGGGCGCTGTTAAGCCTGCTCGACCAGGGACTACTCTCGGGCGCAAATTTTGTAGTCGCGATTTGTTTCGCGCGTTGGATGACTGCGCCCGCGTACGGATCTTTTACCATCTCCTTTTCCATCTTCATGCTGGTTACCGGGATTCATAATGCGCTGGTGGTGGATCCGGTAGCGGTGGTGGGAGCGAAGGATTTCAGCGGGAAAGCCTTCGCCTATCTGCGCGGCGCCGAACGAATCCACTGTACGGCCTGCGCGGTGCTGTCGCTGCTGGGACTGGCACTCAGCGGTGTATTGATGAACCAGCATCGTGAACTCGCGCAAGCCGTGGCGGCGATGGCCGTCGCTTCCTTTGCGATCCTGCTGGCTTCTCTCTGGCGACGCGGCTGCTACCTTCGTGAGGATTCGGCGGGTGCCGCGATGGGGAGCGCAGCTTACCTGGCTACCGGAGTGGCGGGTCTGTTCGCAGCCCGGCATTGGGCTTGGCTCTCCCCTGGTGTTCCGTTCGCCATCATGGCCGCCGCCAGCACGACGGCACTTCTGGTAATTCGATGGCGCGGGAGTAGCGGCAATACGCCAGTGGCCCTGGCGCCACTGTTACGGCGGAACTGGCAATACGGGCGCTGGCTCGCGCTCTCCGCCGGTCTGGTATGGATGGCCGAGCTGGCTTATCCCGTCTTGATCGGTATGCGGAAAGGGCCGGGACCGACCGCGGCATTCCGGGCGGCCGAACTGATGGTGATGCCGATGTACCAGAGTCTCTCGGCGGTGGTACTTCCCTTACAGCCGTGGGTCTCTCGCCGGGTTGGCTCGGAAGGGCCTAGTGTTCTGCGAGGGTTTGTTGCCAAGGGAGTCTTATTGGTGGGCACTCTGTCGACACTGTATGCCCTTGCGGTCTTGATCGGAGCGGCCACACTAGTTCCCTGGCTGTATCCATCTGGTCTTGCCGGACCGGTGATGGCGGCCCTGCTTCCGATGTGTGTCTGGCTGATTCTCAGATCCATTCATGACGTCGTCATTTCGACGGGGCTGCGCGCCTTGGAGCGAACGCGCATCGTCTTTGTCGCGTCGCTGGTGGGCGCGGTATTGACGCTGTCGGCAGGCGTCGCCGCGATTTCTCTATGGGGTGCGCCCGGGGCGGCCACAGCCAGGGCGCTGGGGACCCTCGTACAGTTGGCCATCCTGTACTGGGGTCTTCGACAGGTTCACAACGAGGCTGCATGAGCGCGGCAAGCACATCGAATCGCACTGGTTACCGCGACCGAATTTACTCCCGATACCCGGATAAACATGTGGGGTGGCAGGACACCAGCTCTCCTGTTTATCGTCGCTGGGCGAGAGGCGCGGCGGCACACCTCCGCGGCTGGCTTCCCCAAGATAAGCGTGCTGCATGCCTCGATCTCGGCTGCGGTCCCGGGAATGTTCTCTATATGCTCCGCGAACTCGGGTACTCGAACACGGCGGGCGTGGATCTGAGCGGCGCGTGGATGCCGGTTGCGCGTCAAATCTGTCCAAATGTGACCCAGGGCGACGCGCGAGAATATCTCCGGACTCGACATCAGGAATTTGATCTCATCATTGCCTTCGACCTAATCGAGCACCTCCGGAAGGACGAAGCTCTAGACTTCTTAGACTTGGTCTACCAGGCGCTCCGCCCGGGTGGCTCCGTCATCCTGCAAACGCCTAACGCCGAGTCGCCATGGGGCTGTATGCAACGTTACGGCGATTTAACCCATGAACTGGCCTTTGATCCCCGTAGTCTCGGCGATTGCTGCAGCTTGTCTGGCCTTGAGCAATTTCAGGCTCGCGAGGTTGGTCCGTATGTTCACGGCATCCCGAGTCTGGTTCGCAAAGTGATGTGGTCGGCAATTCGAATAGGCCTGGAGTTATGGAACCTGGCTGAAACCGGTCGTCCCGGCAGCGGGATTTACACCCGTGTTTTTCTTGCTCATGCCGTTCGGCCAATCAAGAGTTAACTATGGCCGCACCCCCCCAACCGCTTCATTGGTCAGCTGTCGCCGATAAGCGACAGGGAGTCTTGACCGGACCGCCGAGCGCGACCCTCTTGCTGCTTTTGTGTTCCGTAGCTGTTTTCGGTTCGATACTCTTGGTGCTCTGCGTCTGGGGCGAGGTTGACATCTTCGCGGCTATTCCTACCGCCATTCTCATCAGCTTGACAGCATTACCGGCCATCGCGGCTTTCACCATGCGAGGCTATGATCTCTTCTCGCCGTTCCAGCTCGTCGCAGGCTTTTTCCTTCTCTATTACGGCGCCAGGTCCGCGTACCTTCAACTAAATCCGAGTGCTCCGCGATTGGGACTCCTGGAATATGACGACTACCTGCCCACCGCCGCCTGGCTCGCGACGTTGACCTTTCTTGCTTTTGCCGCCGGCTATGCGTTTGTGCGAACTGGCGCTCCGGCGAAGTATGCACTGCGAATTTGCCCGCGACTTCCACAACGCGCGCCTATCGTCCGCATGACGGTACTCGCACTGATTGGGTTGTTTGCTCACTTGTACATACTTTCCTACGGCGTAATTGTCGGCCGGACGTATACACAAAGCGGCATGAAAGAAATGACGGAGAATCCGATTCCCGGCTGGCTCCCACCGTTATCGAGTCTGATAGAGATTACCTTCTGCGTAGCCGCGATTTATGCGATGAGGTCAGATGCACCCACGCGTCTCCGTCGAGTATGCAAATGGTTCGCGTGGATCTGTTTTGCGTCGATCATGTTCAAGACAGTCTCTCAAGGCATACGGGAGTACGTCATGCTGGCTCTCGCTCTGTGGGTGCTGTGTCACCACTATCGGCGCCGCCGAGTGCGAGCCGGTATTGTTGCCCTCGTGCTGGCGAGCGGGCTGCTTGTCTTTCATGCGATTCAAGTCCTGCGTGAAACTCTGATCTTAAAGAGCGGAGGTACTCCACAGACTCTTACGGACGTCACCGAGCTTGTCGGCTCTTCCTTAAGTTCATTACCGGCCCAAGACTTCGCCAACCACGCTCTGGCGTCCGTCTTCGATCGTTCGCAGGGTATCGATGCGTTAAGCCTGGTGGTGAAATATACTCCCGAACGAGCGCCCTGGGGTTTGGGAGAGTCCTATATCAGCATACCGATGCAGTTGTTTGTGCCCAGAGCTCTTTGGGCCGACAAGCCGATTCTGAACGCTCATCAGGACTTTGAGCGGACCTACATGGGAATCCATTTTTTCGCCCAGGCGTCTCCACACGTCTTCGCCGATTTTTACAGCAACTTCGGGGTGTTTGGGCTGATCGCCGGTGCGCTCGCATTGGGCATGGCATTCAAATCCTTTTATCTCTTGCAGGTTTATTCGCATGGGCGCAAGGAGATTCTCCTGGTCTACGCTTACCTGATCCTTAATGGAGTTCATAAGCTCGAAGCCGATTTCGTAGCCGGCACCGTGATCATGGTCAGGGCCGTCATCATGGTCGCATTCGCCCTCTGCTTTCTAAGCGCGCGCCGAAGCCACGAACTGTCGGGAGCAGGCGGGAACTTATAATGCCGCGTTTAGCAGTGGTGTTTCAGATCGGTTCTTTAGGGGACTCGATTGTATCTCTACCCGCGTTGCGCTCTTTACGCCAATTGTTGCCGGATTGCGGCGAGTACATTCTCGTCGATCGCTTCGATCATGTAACTAAGGTTCTTCCCGCGGAAGTGTTTGAGATGGTCCTGAAGCCCTTAAAGCGGCTCAGTTATCGCGGGGCGGGGTCCCGACTCGGTCGAATTCGATCCATAGCTTCCTTGTCAGCACAGCTTCGATATTACCGGCCTTACTACGGGATCTATCTGATGCCTTCGGATCGGACGCCGCTCCAAATTGCACGGGATCGCGCCTTCTTCGGATCCACGGGCGTACGGGAGTTCGCAGGCTTCCGGGAAACAGGCGAGGACGACCGTGCCACGGATCACTGTCCGGGGAAAAAATGCAGTGAGGCGTATCTCCGCATGCGGAGGCTGTGGAACGGCCGGAGCGAAGACCAGTTTGAGATTCACGGACGGGCGCCATTGCTCGAGCCAACGGCGACTGCCGATTACCCGGTGGTCCACTGGCTGCGTACCCAACGCCGGTTTCCAGAAAGATCTTTGGTGGCGGTTTGCCCGTTCTCAAATTTGTCTTCGAAGGACCTAAACCTCGGCGTAACGGTGGAGTTAGTCAACAGGCTGGAAAGCGAAGCGGGGGTTGAAGTGGTAATCGCCGGGGGTTCGGCAGACACTTTGCGCGCGAGCTGGATCGTAGAGCATGTTGGTACTGGGCTGAACGGCTGCGGCATCTTTTCCGTGGCAGAAACGGCTGCCTTGTTGCGGAAGTGCGGCCTGGCGATTACGGTCGATAGCGGCCCCATGCATCTGGCAGCGGCCGTCGGAACTCCCACCGTGGTTGTCTATAGCCGTACGAATGCCCATTTGGATAGATGGTTTCCGCTGGGGACGGGTCATATCATTCTGTATCGCGACGTTGCCTGTGCCGGATGCGGTGAACAAGTGTGTCCGCTAGCGGATCATCCCTGTATCGACGGCGTCAGCCTGGACGAAATTCTCGGAGCGGCCTTGCATGTGCTGCGCGGTTCGGCGTTGCCAACGATGCGCAGCGGTACCAGAATGCTGAAATTGTGACGAACCAGCCATGAAGGTCCTGCACGTAGTCAACAATCTCAATCCGCGGCTTGGGGGCAGCGTTGAGGCAGCCCGGCTCATGGCCTCCGGAATGGCGGAGCGTGGCGCCCAGGTAGAAGTACTTTCGCTGGCCGAGCCGCAACGAACGTGGCTCGATCATTGGCCAGTTCCTGTCCACGGGCTCGGTAGTACCCACACCTCCTATCTCTATACGCCGCGCTTAGGCGCTTGGCTCGGTGAGAACGCTTCGCGCTTCGATGCCGTGATCGTCCACGGAATCTGGCGTTACGCGAGCGCTGGCGTCGCCCGCGTACTGCGCACTCACACTACACCCTTTTACTTGTATATCCACGGGATGCTCGACCCGTGGTTTGCATCGGCCTATTTTTGGAAGCACCGAAAAAAAGTTCTGTTCTGGAAGGCACTGGAACATCGTTCTCTGCGCGACGCTCGTGCGGTTTTGTTCACCAGCCAGGACGAAATGGAGTTGGCAGAGAAAAACTTCCGTCCTTACCGATGCCGCGGCAAGATTATTGCCCTTGGGGCGGCGCCTCCACCGGGAGATCCACGCAAACAACGCGAAGCGTTCGCGCAACGCTACCCCGAAACAGCGGGTTCTCGTGTGATCTTGTCTCTCGGGCGTATCCATCGCAAGAAGGGCTGCGACTTGCTTATCCAGGCTTTTGCGGACATCGCGCGCGGCGACCCCCGTTTGCGACTGGTTCTGGCGGGTGCTGACGACGAGGCCTGGAAGCCTGCGCTCATCCGCCTGAGCCAGCAAGCCGGGGTCGATAATCGCATCACGTGGACTGGTCATCTGGAAGGCGATGTGAAATGGGGAGCATTTCACGCCGCTGAGGTCTTCGCGCTTCCGTCCCACAGCGAGAACTACGGAATCTCCGTGGTGGAGGCGCTCTCCTGCGGCCTTCCTGTCCTAATCAGCGACAAGGTCAACATCTGGCGCGAAATCGTCGACGACGGCGCCGGCCTTGCCGCCGCCGACGATCTTCCCGGCACTGTTGCGACTCTCCGCGAGTGGCTGGGGTTGGACCCAACGGAGTTCCAGGTTATGCGGAATCGCGCTCACCATTGTTTCCATCAACGATTTGAGCTGCGCGGGTGTGCACAGCGGCTGCTGGATTTCTTGATGGCAGAGGCCATCTTACCTAGCGCCAGCTAAAGTCGAATGTCTCAACCTACGCACGCCAGAGTGTATGTGGATTCGATGAAGGATCGCCAACATCTGGTCTCGCAAATCAGAGAATCGCTCGAATTCATCGGGTGGGAATCCTTGATTCCCCGGAATGCGAGAGTGTTTGTAAAACCGAATCTCACCTGGAAAAGCCCTCTTCCGGGGGTTACAGTCACGTCCGAGTTTATGGCGGCAGCCATCGAAGTACTGCGGGAGCGCACTTCGAAGATCATCATTGGGGAGTCGAACGGCGGATATCATTCATTCCAGGCGGAGGAAGCCTTCGAGTCCCACGGCCTCTACGATATCGCCAAGCGGTTTGGCGCGGACGTGGTCAACCTCACCCGGCTGCCTTCACAAATAGTCACTGGAACAGTGGCGGGACGTACGGTCGAGGTGGAGTTGCCGAAGCTGCTGATTGAGGAAGTCGACGTGTTTCTTACGCTGCCGGTGCCGAAGGTTCATAGCAATACCACGGTTAGCCTGGGATTCAAGAATCAGTGGGGCTGCCTGCCTAATTCCATGCGCCTTCGGCAGCACGCGGCTTTTGCGGAGAAAATCATTCTGATCAATCGCATTCTGAAGCCGCGGATCGCATTATTTGACGCCACTTATATGCTCAACAAGAATGGGCCCATGATCGGGGAGGCGGTGGAGACGCGCCTGATCATCGCCGCGAACGACGCCGGCGCGGGATCTCTGGTGTGCTCCGAGATCATGCGCATCAATCCTTGGTCGGTGAAGCATCATCGGGTAGCCCGCGGGGAGGGGATGATGCCTCGATCCCTCGCGTTGGTCACGCTCAACCAACCTATCGCACCGTTCCAGAGGGAGCGTTTTTATGTCCAGCGCAATCTGGTCAATTGGGCGTCGCTCGCGGCGTTCCATAGCAAGTTCCTAACCAAGGTACTGTATGATTCCGACATCGCGGATTTGTGCCATCGCGTGTTGTACAACATGCGCCGGAATCATCATATTGCCCGACTACTCTACGGGAGCCTCGGCCCACCCGAGGTCGAAGGACGCCGGCAACAACCGACAGTATGAATACAGCGCCTCGTCTGAAAGAGCAGGTCCGAAAGCTGCTGCCTCGCAGGACGCGTGAGCATCGGATACTGTTTGGCTGCCTGCAGGGCTTGCCCATCGTCACCTCTTGGCACGACTATCCCGGTGCGATCTTGGGCCGCACGGAGCGGCCATTGTTGGCTTGGTTCCAGCGTAACGCGCGGCCCTCCGAAACGTGGATCGACGTGGGTGCTCATTACGGGTACACCGCCCTTGCGCTCTCGCGAATCGTCGGTCCCTCGGGCCGAGTCCTGGCGTTTGAACCTGTAGCGAGCACGATGCACTGCCTGGAACGTACGCGGGTGTTGAACCGGCTCACGCAACTGACGGTTCTGCCAGTCGCGCTCGACGCTTGCAGCGAGCGGCAGAGCGTTAGCCTGCCAACATTTCGGGGAATGGCTGACTCTACGCTGGTGAACTCGAAGCATGACACGCAAGCTATCGAATCGATTTCGTTCGATGCATTGTGGCCGACGCTGGCTGGCGGAAACCCAATGGTTCATGGCGTGAAGATTGATGTGCAGGGGATGGAGATAGACGTACTTAAAGGAATGCAGGAGATGCTCCGGCGCTCACAACCGGTCATCGCCGTCGAACTGCACAAGGGCGTGGACCGAAGAGCGATCCTCACGGTGCTGGCCGACTGTGGCTACGCTACTGCGGGGGAACCTATCGAAAGCAGCGAGATCTCCGGCTCGCCCCAATATCGTGATGACTGCAGTTATGCCTTTCGTCCACAACGATGAAAATCCTAGTTCACACCATCTTCTACCGTCCCGAGCTAGTCGGCGTGGCTAAGTACACGGCAGAAATGTGCGAATGGCTTGCGGCTCACGGCCACGAGGTTGAAGTTGTGTGCCCCCCTCCGTACTATCCCTATTGGAGCGTGCAACCTCCTTACCGGCAATGGCGATACCAGCGGGAGACAATTGAGAGCGTTACGATCACACGTTGTCCCATCTGGCTTCCCAGGAGACCCGGCGGCATGCAACGAATTCTTTACTCGCTTAGCTTTGTGGCATCAAGCCTTCCCGTTCTTGCGGGAAAACTATTCAGGCGAGCGGATGTTGTACTTGTTGTGGAGCCGTCCTTCCTCAACGCCATTCCGGCCTTGTTACTGGCTAAGCTTACCCGCGCAATGTCTTGGCTACAGATCAAGGACTTTGAAATCGACATTGCGTTCGAGCTCGGTCAGCTGCGGCGGCCGTGGCTTCGATCCATGCTCCTGCGCTTCGAATCGTGGATCATGCGGCGTTTTGATGTGGTGTCCACGATATCCCGCGCCATGCAAGAGAAAGTGCTCTCAAAAGGAGTGACCCACAACCATTTTGTGTATTTTCCTGATTGGGTCAACACCGATGAAGTTTATCCGAAGATCGGCGCGCGCCCATTGAGGGACGGGCTAGGAATCCACCGAGATACCGTGGTCGCGCTGTTCTCAGGAACACTAGGCGCCAAACAGGGCATTGAGACTCTGATTTCAGCTGCGCGCCTGTTGTGTGACACCGGCATCCTGATTTTGATTTGCGGCGACGGACCCGCAGCGCCTCGCTTGCAATCGTTGGCGGATGGACTGCCCAACGTGCGATTCATCCCGCTACAACCACGGGAGAGCCTCAACGATCTGCTGAACTCGGCCGATATCCATGTGCTGCCCCAGGTGCCCGAGGTCGCGGACGTGGTCCTGCCTTCAAAGCTACTGGGCATGCTGGCCAGTGGCAAACCCGTGGTCGCAATGGTGGGGCCTGGGAGCGAAGTGGGGCGCTTCGTTGCGGACTGCGGAGTTCTTTCTGCGCCCGCGGATGCAAAGGGGTTGGCTGATGCCATTCGACAACTGGCGGCGGACCCGCGGGAGCGAGCCCGGCTGGGTGCACGAGCGCGCACTCATGCCTTGGACTCGTTCCGCAATGAGGTGATCCTCGGCAAGTTTGCGATTGAACTCGCGGTGCGCTTGTCACATAAACAAAAGCAGAGTGGCCTGCGTCCGGCGAAAACTGAACCTGCAGGTCCGTGGTTGAACACCTAACCAGGCTAGAACCGACGCTGGTGACCGGAGAAGCTCGGCTTTTAGCGGTCTTCACTATTAGATAGAGAATCTAATGGCGCCCCGATCGGGTTAGTGGCGTCGACCAAACCCCTTGACATGAGTAGATGTACCAAAACACTACGCTGGCAGGCTGGCATAAGCCAGATCGGCTGGCGGCAGATCAAAACCAGCCGCGCTAAATAATGAGCACCGCCGCACGACTGAGGCTTGACGTCCAATATTTCCCGACCACGCATTGGGCGTCCTGGGCGATCTTTGCCACGGATGCGATAGCGCTGGAAGCGGCGTTTGCTTTGGCTTTGCTTGTGCGGCGGTTGCTTTCTTTTTGGTTCTTCGCGGATATCGGACTCAGTCAGTATCTGGGCGTGGCCTTGGGTATCCTGCTGCTGCCGGCCATCAACTACCAACTCGGTCTGCATCCGGGATATATGCTGGGACCGGTGGAGCGCTTACGGCGCCGCACATTAGCCACTCTCGCCGTTTTCGGCGGCTTGGTTGCCTGGGACAGCATAGTGGCGCGCGGGATCTTCTCCCGAGGTGTGCTCCTCGCCACTTTTGTCTTCGCCCTGGTCCTACCTCCGCTTGCAGAAACCGTCGCGCGACTGATCCTTATCCGCAAGGGCCGCTGGGGGATCCCCGTGCTAATGCTCGGTAGCGGAGAGACGGGCCGAGCAGTGGCTCGCGCTCTGAGAAACGAGCCCCAGCTTGGGCTGCAGCCCCTGGCTTTCCTGGACAACCGCCCCAGCCTCTGGAACACGGTTGTGGAAGGTGTGCCGGTGATCGGTCCGCTGGGTCTGGCGAGCGATTTCGACCAGAAGGTGGAAGCCGTGATTGTTGCGCTATCCGATTTGCGAGGAGAAGACGTGGCTTCGCTGCTTCAGGATCTGAACTTTCCGCGACTGATTGTGATGCCAGACCTCGCTGGTGTCGCCAGTTTATGGGTAACGGCGCGCGACTTGGGCGGGTGTCTGGGTTTCGAGATTAAGAAGAATCTCCTTATTCGGAGGAACCACGCACTGAAGCTGTTGACCGACCAAGCCATCGCGCTGCCGCTGTTTCTTGTCAGCGTACCAGTAATTGCTATAGCTGCTCTGTGGATCAAGCTTTTGAGCAGGGGCCCGGCATTCTATTGCCAAATGCGCGAGGGCATGAACGGACGTCGAATTCCCGTATGGAAGCTCCGCACGATGCATATAGATGGCGACCGCCTTCTGGAAGAATGGCTCGATGGTCATCCCAAGGATCGGGAACAGTGGCGCCGATACTTCAAGCTGCGCCACGATCCACGGGTGCTGCCGGTCATCGGTTCACTGCTGCGCCGAACCAGCCTCGACGAACTCCCCCAGCTGTGGAGCATCCTGCGGGGCGAAATGAGCTTGGTGGGTCCGCGCCCTCTTCCGGACTATCATCTGCAGCAGTTCCCAGACGAGTTTCGTGCGCTGCGGACCCGCGTTCTACCGGGAATAACCGGGCTGTGGCAAGTTTCCGCGCGCGGTGATGGCGACGTAAGTGTTCAGGAAGCCCTGGACACGTACTACATCCGCAACTGGTCGCCTTGGCTGGACTTGTACATACTCGCTCGTACTGTGACGGCGGTCCTGCTGGCGCGCGGGGCGTATTAGGCAACGTTTATCAGAAGGCGTCCGCTTCGTTCGGGAGTTCCTCGTCCTGTGCAGGTTTGGGTTAGGTACGCACAGCACGTAACCGACATTTGCTTACAAGAATTCCAGCCAGCGTTCGCGCAGCGGTCGAGTCTTTGGACCAGAAGCTTTCGAGCGTGCGGTCGAAAGCGATTCCTTCAATTGAACCCAATTGAACACAGATTCGGAAAGGAGAGGTCCCTGATGCCTGCCAAGTTGTTGATTTGTGGTGCGCCCGGCATGACTCGAACATGCGACCTTCTGGTTCGTAGCAGGGAACTAACCTATTATCTATGACTTGGCAGTGGGCACAATGGTTGTTCACCTTTACGCATTGTTGCGAGTTTTCAAAGACTTCGTCGGGGAGCTTACGGCGACGCTAGCAACAGCGCGCACTTCTTCTATGCGGGGCGTCGGCACAAAACTGGGCAAAGTCGATTGGCGATTCATCCTGGGGATTAGCCCTCGGGCTACTACGAGTACCGCGTCTATGCTCAGTGGTCGGTCGATTATCTTCTTGAGCCCGGGCGAGCCTCGAAAAATACGTCGGAGTAGCCGGTGAGGGCTGTCTCATCCTGCGATCTTCACGGTGGCAAGAATACCTTCAGTACCGGGGCCCTTCCTTTCAACGGTAACCGCCAGGCGGCCATCTGTTTCCTTTAGTAAATACGGGCTGTCAAACTCGAAGGAAATCTGCCGGCCGGTAGGCTCCGGTGATGCCTTAGAGATCGAAAAGTCCCGAGCGGAGATCACCTTGCCACGATAGGTGAGTTGAATCTCAAGCACGACAAACGCCCGCGCCAGAACTGGCCCCCCGATCCGTATAGAACGGTTTAAGTACTTGCTCAACGTCGGCTTACTGATACCAAGTAGCTTCGCGAGATCCTGGTCCTTGAGATGCCTTTCATCTCGATATCGAGTGAGTTCCGTTACCACCGCCTCCACGAACTCAGGGTCCGCCTTGGTCACGCGGGGCTTGTACGCCATTGAAAGTGATTATAGTAAATTTTACCTTGATAGTGGCGGCTCTTATTTACTATAATCAATTAATGAAGCCCAGCTTTGATGAGGGCCAGATCTATAGGATGTTGCAGGGACGGCGAGCATCCGGTGTTCAAACGGCGCTTCACAGGTTGCTCGACGAGTAGAAACATTTCCATGCAGATTATGTTTCAAACACGATCGCATCATCGTCGCAAACGCGAGCACTCCGGCGAGCACTATAATCGTCAGTGTTGCTTGATCAAGATCCCAGACGACGTATTGAAAGACCGAGGACCTGGCCTACTCATCCCCGACAGCCTTGCCCTCGCCCGCTTGCTTTTGTCAATGTACCCGTAATCGAGAGAACACTATGAAAACCCAAACTGCTCTGGAATCGAAATTTGAACCAACCCGGCGGCGGCTGGGGCGGCCACCCTCCAAGATCATGAAGGTCACCATCTCGGTGCGCATCCCAGCGCAGCTCGACGCTTTCCTTAACGACTACAGCGATGAACACGGCGTGCCCAAAGGAGACCTGATCACACAAGCCGTCATGCTTTTTCAACTCAAGAACGCTGCGGATCCCGCTCCCCAGGCCCGGGCCCTTGGGGCCTAGCTGACCCTGTTAAGTAGCGTCACCTCGTCCTGCCCGATCCCTATAACCGGATTGCATCTCTAAACTACTGATTTGTAAGGTTGTATTATTTATTGCATAAAGATGTGGAAATAGTTATACTTCCGCATGCCCGCAACCTTATGCCCCGGCTCTCGCCGAGGTTTTTTGTTAGCGAGTTGTGGCGCCATTGTCATGATGGCGGACCCGCACCGGATCGACGTCGAACCTCCGTTCCAGACAGAATCACCGGCCGGCCAACGCGAGATGTTCGGCTGGGACCATTGGTTCAGGGACTGGCCTATGGTGTCGAAAGCAGTGCGGAAGTACGGCGAGTGACGGAACCGGAATGGCGTCCGACTCGGAGGCTAGATCCTTGCCCGCCGTTGGCGTTCCGCTTGGCAGACGTCTTTCTTCGAAAGCGCTGGGAGATCAACCAGGGTGAAACTGCGTGGATCAGATTACTAGCTTGATCCAAAACGCGTGAACTCCTTCGGTTCGGAGCCAGGCTGCATGATCCTCCACTCGGTCTCTTCCGCTACGTAGCCGACTTCACAAAGTGAAACCTAAGCGGCGGACGCGGCACGGCTCCACCTTTCGGCACCGTGCCATGCGGCGCCCAAACGGGGAGTTCGCTTCCGTTATTACGGATTAACAGGCGACGTCCAGCTTGGGAAGACGACGGTAAATTGGAAATAAAGAATTTAGCGTTTCCAGCGTCATCGTTCTAGCAATTACGAATTCCTAGTTTAACCCTTTGCCGTTCCACGCGGATAAGATCGAGCACAAATCGAGCACACGATCCCAACGCGGACAATGGCAGCCGCACCGCAGACCGATCACTCGGAACCCCGTTACAATATGGACGTGGTAGAGGGCATACGCGCCGTCAACGACATGCCTGAGCGCCGACTTGCTGGGAACCTCCAGCTATTGCGTTGGCGGACGGAGCTGCTACAGTTGTCCCTCCCGATGATAGGACTATGGACGCCGTTAGCAAAACGCGATGCACCAATGTGCAAGCAGATGTCACGGGGCCGTTTCTCAAATGGCCCGGCGGCAAACGCTGGCTGGTTCCGTGGCTGCAAGAGTTCATAGGTGAACGTCGGTTTGAGCGATATTTTGAGCCATTCCTCGGTGGTGGTGCGCTGTTCTTCGCCCTTCACCCCCGCAAGTCCGTATTGTCAGACGTGAACCCGGACCTGATCAACGCCTACAAGCAAACCAAACTCAACGCAGATTTGATCATCCAGAAACTGAAGGCGATCCCTGTAAACGCCAGAACGTACGGCGGCCTCAGAAAGAGCATTCCGGATGATCCCCTTGACCGCGCCATACGATTTCTTTACTTGAATCGCACAGCCTTCTCCGGGATTTATCGTCTCAACCGGGAAGGGCAGTTCAACGTGCCCTATGGCGGTGGTGAACGCACCGCAGAGCCGCTTTGGCGTGACCAGCTCTTGCTCAAGGCCGCACGGAGACTGCATCGAGCCCGCCTCGTCGTTGGGGATTTTGAATCAGTTCTTGAGGAAGCTGGTGCAGGCGACCTCGTTTACTGCGATCCGACTTATACGGTCGCCCACAACAACAACGGTTTCATTCGCTATAACGAACGTAACTTTGCCTGGGAGGATCAGAAGCGCTTGGCACTCTGTTGCCGACGCCTTGCCCGACGTGGGGCGACGGTGATCGTGAGTAATGCCGATCACGCGGATATCGTCGAACTCTTTCGACCCGAACTGCACTTCACCCTTGAACGCAACAGTCTTCTTTGCCCGGACATCGACAAACGACGAACTGTGCAAGAGGTGGTCATGGTGTTCGGAAAAGGCGCTAAGGCAGGGCGAAAGCCGAAGCTGCCACAGAGCAATGAGTGAATTCCTACTCGTGGCGCAGAAGCTCTTTGAGACGGAGAAGCGACCGATGGGGCCGCGGGAACTGGTTGACCTTGCCATCGAGCGGAAGCTGTTTTCGCATAATATCGCGGGCGCGACGCCTCATCAAACGATGAAGGCGAAGCTAAGCGTTCACGTACGGCGCTTTGGCGATCAATCGACATTCGTAAGAACGGCACCCGGCCGGTTTTTCTTGCGCTATATGCTCGACGGCTCCCAGACGCCGTATCCGGCGCCGCCTTTGACGCCGCCTCGGGCAGAAGAGAGAATCTTGGTATTCCGCACACAGGAACTGGATCCGCTCCTCGGATTCCAGGGCATTTCACGCGAGTGGAAAGCTCTGTTGCGAAGAATGACCAAAACGTTGGCGTATGGATATAAGCCACGCCTTTCTGTGGAAGAAGACGACAGCTATACGCAGATCCTAACGTATGTAATGGTCACTCGGAAAGGAAGCGTTCTCGCCTATCGACGCGGCACTTATAACCGAGTAGAGGATTTTCTCCGGGGATCGTTTTGTGTTGGTTTCGGCGGGCATGTTGTGGATACGGATCTAACTCTATTCAGTGAACCGGGGTTGCCTGTGCTCGATAGCGCCATCCGCGAACTGTCTGAAGAGCTAAAACTGCCGGATGCTGACGTGAGAAGACTGCAACTGCGAGAGGGATTGCAAATCGTCGGAGTGCTGAACGACGATTCATCACCGGTTGGCAAACGGCATCTGGCGCTGATCCTGCGGTACGAAGTCAGTAAAGACTCCGCATGGGACAAGCCTGATCGGGGCGAAAAGTCGATCACTCAGCTTCAATGGCTTCACGGAGACTCAGCGCATCCGAAGCTCTCTCAATTTGAATACTGGTCCCAGTTATGCCTTCGAACGTTTTCACCTGCTTTGGTCCGCGCTCAGCCTGCCTTCATCCTTAGATACAGGAAGCAACTCAAGCCGCCTCATCTATTGTGTGTAGTCGGCGAGGTCGGGAGCGGGAAGTCTGAAGCGACACGTATCTTGAAGGACGAATTTGGCTATGCCGAGCTTAACTCCGGCTCCATCCTCGCCGACCTGATGGGAATTGATGCCATACCGAAAACGCCGAGGGAGACCTTCCAGAAACATGCAGCTCGGTTCATCAGGCACAAAACCGGCCCGCGTAGATTGGCGGCGGAGTTATGGAAGCGAGCGCAAAAACTCGGAACCGATAGGATCTTGATCGATGGCCTTCGCCATAAAGAAACGCTCGATGAACTCCGACGTGCGGCCGGTAGTCGCCGGATCGGTGTCATATTTGTAGAAACTCCGCATGACGTTGCTTTCTCGTTCTACCGTACGCGGTTTGCGCAAGGCTGCTCGATTGAAGAATTCATGAAGGTTCGGGAAGCGCCTGTGGAAACAGAGGTGCGCAAGCTCATTCAAGTGGCAGATGCAGTCCTATATAACTGGAACGGGCGCACCGAATATCGGACGGCGATTCGTACCCTGATGCGGGAGCTAGGTATACAGGCATGAAGGAGAACGACGGCGGATACGAGCAGGGTTACCAAAGTTGCGACTGCTTCTGGGGGAGTGAGCCCGCAAGCTTGGTGAAAACCCTTGCCATGGAGCTTCGCGATTTCAAGGGATTGAAAGTCTTGGATGCTGGCTGCGGTGAGGGCAAGAATGCGGCGTTTCTGGCGCAACGCGGAGCAACTGTCACAGCGGTCGATCTTTCAGGCCGTGCCATCTCGCATGCAGAGCGAGACTGGAAGTCGCTCCACGCAATCGAATGGGTACAGGCAGACATCCGGATGTTCGATCTCGGGGTTCGTCTCTACGACGTTGTAATCGCGTATGGTCTTTATCATTGCCTGAAAACGTCGGCTGAGATCGCAGAACTGCATTCCCGTCTGAACCGAGTCACGCGACCGGGCGGCTATCACGCGGTGTGCTGTTTCAATTCAAGGAAGCAGGAATTGGCCGCGGCGCACCCCGGCTTTCATCCTTGTCTCGTCGAGCACGGGTTCTATTGTGGACTTTACGACGGGTGGGAAATGCTCATGCAATCGGATGCCGATCTCACTGAGCGCCACCCTGATAACAAGATTCAGCATACTCATTCCATGACAAGAATACTGGCGCGTAAGGGAGGGGTTTGATGGCCACAATTGACGACCTCAAGGGCTTATATGAGGCTCGGCGACTGATCCCATTTGTCGGCGCGGGTGTATCTGCCTCCGTCGAATGGGACGCAGGAAAGAAACGGGGGCCATCGTGGAAAGAGATGGTCGATGAAGCCTGCCGCATCCTCGGCTTCGAAGACCCTGACCTTCTCCGAATGCGCGGTACCGACCTCCAAATCCTGGAATACTTCAAGCATTCCCACCATGAGCAAGTCGCAAAGTTAACAAACTGGATGGTCAAGAATATGCAGCCGCCGGATGACGCGCTGGTGGGGTCGCCTATCCACGGCCAGTTAGCGGCGATGGATCGTTGTTCGCTGTTCTACACGACGAACTACGATAACTTTATCGAGCGGAGCTTCGAACTGCATAAGCGTCCTTGTCGTGCCGTTGCCGTGGAAGCGCACATGGAACGGCACAGCGATGCTGCGGAAATCATCAAGTTTCACGGAGACTTCGACAATCCAGATGTGATGGTTCTTACCGAATCCGATTACGAAAAGAGGCTCTCATTCAACTCCGCCATGGATCTTCGGCTATTTAGCGATCTCCTGAATAGGACGGTGCTCTTCATCGGCTACAGCTTCCGAGATCCCAATGTCGCATATCTGTTCCGCAGAATAAACAGCTGGTTCGACCGCCTACCGGATTCAGGGACAGGACGACGAGCGTACATTATCGTCGGCGAACCATCTGACTTCGAGCGCAAACTGTTCTATGCCCGCAACATTGAGGTAATCGCGGTGGGGCCGAGTCTCACGACTGAGGCTGCTGCCCTACTGGAAGAGATCAGAAGCTAGCCATGAGCCCAAACCGAAAGATCAAAATCGTTTATGTCACATCAAGTGACCATAAGCGGCAAGAGAACGAGGCGTTTCAGCTCTCGCAGCGTCTGAGCGACGGCAGGGTCGTCGGAGACGTTTTCAGTTTCGAGATTCGCGGAGTGCGAGTTCAAGAGATCCTCGACGTGGATATTGAGCGGATGGTTCGTGAAGAGGTCAAGAGCGCCTATCGGCAGGTGAGGGTACCCTGCATCGTCGAACATGCCGGGCTGGTGTTTCCGAAGTACGCCCCAAAGAATTATCCGGGCGGGCTTACTAAAGCCATGTGGGACGTTCTCGACGGAGACTTTCTCAGCGAAACCCACTCCGCAAGTCGGGAAGCCGTCGCGAGAGCTATCGTCGCTTACACCGACGGAATGACCATTCGTACGTTCACCGGCGAGCGAAAGGGTGTTCTTGCGGATCGGCCAAGAGGCTCTCGGAAGTTCTATTGGGACACCGTGTTCATACCCGAAGATCCTGACGGACGTGCCAAGGGCAAAACGTATGCTGAAATTGTCGACGACACGAACCTCGGACTGGACTACAAACTGAAGCTGTCGCAATCAACTGCGGCGATGCTGAAGTTCTTGGAGTACCGGCTTAATAACGCACCAGCTCTATGGAGCGGGCGTCCGTAGCGAGCGGTCGCGCTCATCGCGAATCGATTCCGAATTCTTCACGAAGTGCCTAAGCAAAGCTTAGGGGATGGTGTCTCTCTTACTACATCTGCCTTTTTTCGTAGCCGTTCCTCCCCGGTTTTGCCTTCCATCTCCGCTCCGTCTCCGCTTCCGTCTCCTCCGCCGCCGTCACCGCTGCCGTCGCTTCCGCCACCACCGCCTCCTCCTCCGCTTGCTACTAGAATGGGCCTCATGGGTCCGCCGAACAAACATTTGTCGATGTTGCGTTCGTATACGGTGGCGGATCTGTTCACGTTGGGGAATGGGACGTGTGGCACAATTTCGATCTTTTTGTGCTTGGACTATATTGCTGAGGGCAGGAACCAGTTTTTTTGGGTGGCGTTTCTGCTCCTGTTTCTCGCATTGGGCTGTGACGTCCTTGATGGGTACTGGAGTCGGAAGTCCGGCCGGCAGTCGGTGCTTGGGGCTGACTTAGATTCTTTAGCGGATGTTGTGTCCTTTGGTGTGGCGCCGGCGGTCTTGGGTTTTACGTTGGGTTTGCGCGGAGCGTGGGACATGGTGATCCTCGCGTATTTCGTAGTATGCGGGATTAGCCGCTTGGCGCGTTTTAATGTGACGGCTGCGGCACTCTCCGATGCATCGGGGAAGGTCAGATATTTTGAGGGGACGCCGATACCCACCAGCATCCTGATTGTTGCGCTCTTGGGCGTCGCATTTTATCGAGATGCGATCAATGAGGCGCTGTGGCTGGGAGTGTACCGATTGGGTCCAGCGGCGTTTCATCCATTGACCCTGGTCTATGGTCTGAGCGGCTCTGCGATGATCAGTGCCACCCTTCGGGTCCCAAAACCTTAAAGAGTGGGCTGTGCTCCAGGGGCGGTAAAGATGGTCGACTGCCATTTGGCACTGCTCCTCTGAGGGACAGCTAAGTGGCCAGCCGCAGCTTGATTGCGTCGTTGGGAGCATGAACCAAATCCTGCCGCGTGCCCAGATACCGTTCCGTGGTTTGGACCGAAGCGTGGCCCAGGAGCATCTGGATCTGCTCCAGCTCTCCGCCCCCGGCGCGGCATAACTTGGCGCAGGTTCGACGGAGGTCATGAGGGGCGATGCCTCGTACGCCCGCGGATTCGGCGTAGGGCTTGATAAGCTGCCAGACGACCTTCTCCGACAAAACATCGCCGCAAACACGGTCGGCTCGGTTCACGGGCCGGAAAACGCGCCCGTCGGCTAGCGCGGCCCCAGTCGTCCACCCGTCGATCGCTACCTTTACCCAGTTCGGCATCGGAGCCGTACGGACCCGACCATGCTTGCCAACGAGATCCACGATGCACCAGCGGCCATCGCGTTGCTGGACGTGGGCGAACGTTAGCGCTGCCACCTCGGATCGTCGTAGGCCGCAGCCGAGGAGAACGGCGATAATGGCTCGGTCGCGCAGTCCCTTTGTGGTGCTGGCATCTGGCGCGCTCAACAAAGCCTGCGCCTGCCGCAGCGACAACCAGTTACCGGTGCGGATACCTTGAGTTTTGGCGCTCTTCACGCGAGCGATGCCGGCCGCGAGCTCCGGCGCGAGCAGGCCATTGTCCGCCGCCTCGGCCGCCAGCTTCCGGATCGCCGACATCCTGATAATGATCGACGAGGACCCCAGGCCGCGGGCCTCTAGCGATACCCGCCAGGCGCTAACGGTGGCCTTAGTGAAGCCGGGGCGGGGCGCCTGCTGGAACCACCCCAGAAACTCGTCCAGCGCCATGTTGTACACGCGTTTTGTAATCGGCGAAGAGACGCTGTCGAGCACGAGCGTCTTCAGCTTTTCCCACCCCGCAATCTTCTGAACTGCAATCAAATCGGTCATTTTGTGTCCTGACAATGGGCATTATCGGTAGCCTACGTCATGAGGACATTACCTCGGTGCGCCGGGAACATCAACGGCAAACTGTGGGGAGAGAAGAGATTCGGCCTATTTCCCCCTTTGATCGCCAAACTATTGGAATAGGTTCGGAACAGCCCCACACTGGTAGAGTGCAGCCCGAGCGAACAATGAGAACGGAAGGGTCCAGGACAGAAGGGCGCTTGCATTCCCAGGCACTTTCGCGCAAACTGGCGTCAAATACTGGTAGGAGCTGAAGAGATCAAAAATGCGTTGGTTATTCCTGTTAACTATCATGACTGCCCCAACGTGGGCCTGCAGTTGCGGCGGCTATCCATCCGCAAAGGATGCCTGGCGCGACTCTCCCCTGGTATTCATCGGTTCCATTGACAAGACCGAACCACAGATCATCGACGAACGCCTAATGTCGGGTGAGCAACATGCGTGGGTGCGAGTCAACGAACCATTCAAAGGAGTTACGAAGGATCAGGTGTTTGAGCTTCGCGATCAGTTCAGTAGCTGCTTTGGTGGGTTTCGCGAGGGTACAACACTCTTGTTCTATCTCCGCCCCGGCGAGAAGCAAGGTACGTGGGTTGCCCCCGCGTGCTACCGCTCTCGTTCCCTCACCGAGGCCGCAGATGATCTCACGTTCTTGCGTGGGCTCCCGGGCTCAGCTCGCGGCAATAGAGTTTCTGGCACCGTCCAATTGTGGGAGGATGATCCCGTCAAAGGATTCCACCTGGACCGCGCATTCCCTGGGGTGCGTGTCCGCGCCGTCGGCGCATCACGCTCATATGAATCCGTCACGAACACCCAGGGACTCTATGAATTTCGTGACCTTGAGCCCGGCACGTACGGCATCAAGATCGATTACCCAGCGGGCACCATACTCCGGTTTCCGATCGCTTACGGACGAGCGAGTCTACGCACCAATGAAACACAATTGGACGTGACTGCAGAATCAGGCAACGGATTCGACTTTGTCCTTTTATCCGACACGCAGATCTCTGGTCGCGTTCTGGACCCGGATGGACATCCGATGAAGGATGTTTGTCTTGAGATCGAATCGCTACAAAACAATCCCGCAGGCGGCTCTCGAATCTTTGGATGTACAAAACCTGACGGCTCATATTTACTTGACAAGATGCCAGCAGGAAGTTACCGCGTGGTCGCTAACCGCAATGGACAAATGACCGCGGCTGCACCATTCGGACGGTTGTATTATCCTGGCACTCCCAAACTCGATCAGGCGGGCGTTCTGACTATTGCCGCAGGCCAGCACCTCGAAGGAATCGACCTTCACGTACCAGACCTTGCCCGACGGATTGAATTACGAGGCCGACTCACCTTCAGCGACGGAGTCCCTCTAGGGAAACAATCCCTCACCTTCCGTGGAAATGATGGTCGCTATCAGCAATATGGCCGTACGGACGCCGATGGGCGCTTCGTGATGCAGATCCTCGCAGAACGGGTTGGCACTCTTACAAGCGACCTTTCGGTAACTCGCGATGAGGCGAGCGCATGCCCCCAGTTTGAAGCAAAGTTCAATCCCAAGGGATTCGCAGCTTCTGTGAAATCCACGCCCTCTCCTGTGGCGGGCGACATGAGCCTGTCCGATATCGTGCTTGTCTTCCCTTTCCCCTCGTGTGACGCCTGGCTCAAACGGCAGGCGGAGAAGTAAGACCCGACACAGTCCATCCTTAACAGAGCGCGACCTGTAACTATTTTGGTTCGGGTTGTCGTGGTGGTTCCTGACCTGGCCCGAGCTCGTTCAGATCGTCTTTGGCATCCTGTGCCAGTCGCGTGCGATTGCAGATGTCCATGCCGTATCCCGTTTTCTGCGATCCGCGCGCGTAGACCAGCAGGTCGTTTCCTACTTTGAAATAGGATGGTTCAGGACCGACACAGAGCAACTCTGGTTCGGGTGCTGTTACTTCGATTGTCGGCGCCAGCGGTCCTTTCCAAATGTGCGTCACATGAAAAATGGCGATTCTGGTCTTGAATCGCGTTTTTCCATCCGGCGCTGTTTGCTCGACTTCTCGGAATCCGGTAATCGTACCCGAAACACGAGGCTGGCATTGTCCCTTCCCAGCCAGGCGGTGATGGGCGGTTGGCAGGAGCATGGGTAACACATCTCGGCTGACACTCCCAGGAGTAGTGCTGCCAGCGCCAATATACGCACGGAACAATTTTAGCGCGTGATCGAGAGACCCTGAGAACCTGGGTACGAGGAGGACCCGGCCATTTGAGTGTGCGGCCCGCGAAGGGGCGACGGTTCCGAGCGCGAAATCCTAGGATCTAAGTCTATTGTGACCGGAGAGGTCGTCGATAATAATCAAAAACTGTCTTGCCGGATTTGTTGATGTACGCGACGTGCTGATCGTCAAGCAACACTGCGGCGAGACCGTGCACGAACGACGTCACTTCTTTGAAGCGTTTGCCTATCTTCGTGCTGCCTTGCCGGTCGATGTAAAACGGTGCTCCGCCGGTGTAGACGACCGCGAATGAGTCGGAAAAAGCGATGACGTTCTCGAACTGAGGGCGGATGACCATCCTTCCCGTGCGATCTACGAATCCCCATTTGTCGCCGATCTTGACCCCGGCCAGTCCCTCCTGAAACGACTGAGCCTCTTCAAACTGTGGCGGGATCGCTATCTTTCCGGTCATGTCGACAAAACCCCATTTGCCGCGGATTCGTACAGCAGCCAAATTCTCGCGGAAGTCGCGCGCCGATTCAAATCCGGGTTGGATCACGAATGTGCCAGACGTGTTGATGAACCCAACCGCACAGATCGTCGTTGCGTCCTTCGGTGCACCACCGCAGGAACTCGGGTAGCCGGTCGTCGGAGTGCCTTCCCATGCTCCGTCGGGCATAACTCTGTGGCAGTAGCCGTCGAGGACGGCCCGAGCTAAGCCTCCCACGAACGGTCCTACTTCGGCAAACTGTGCCGGGATGACGATCTTTCCCGTCTTGTCGATGAATCCCTGCAAGCCGGGGTAATCGATGTATTGAAGGTTGCCGGGCTGAAAGCTGCGAACAGCCGGTTTTCCTGGCGCCTCATAGTTTGCAAGCCCTTCTGCGAAATTACCCGATGTCCTATCCCCTCCTTGCACGACACGGTTGCCTGCTCGATCCAGGTAAAGATACTCCCAGGCGTACTTCCGGACGGCACCGTAAGCCATGACGAGTGCGAGTCCGTCGGAGAAATCGTATCTTTCCGCAAGTCCGTCCGAATAAGGATGTGATTGAAGGTAGTCAGTCTTGATCGCCAAGTTTCCCTTCTCGTCAATGTATCCGTCCGGAACCTGCGCAAGTCCATCCGAGAAATCGTGAGCAGAATCAATGCCTTCGCGGATTGTTGGGTTGATTACGATTTTTCCAGTGGGATCTATGTACCCGACTAGCCCATCGCGTTCAAAAGCAAACAGTTTTGACGCAGATCCCGGATTCTTCGCCCACAGAGTCCGAGGGTAAGAAATGGAGCATGGCTTGGCCGTCAACACAACGAACAGCAAAGGCAGAGCGAATCGAAGTCCGCAATTTGCCAAATATCGGTAAACCATCGGAAAAGCGTTGACCTAATCCTAGCAAACAGCGCTTCCTGTTTCATCGCCACATCATAGACCAGGCTTGGAACGGCTCAACCACCCGGTAGGGCGCAGTCGGATTCGGGCCTTGCCGCGCCCAAGATTCACTCAAATGGAGTGCGGTCTATCGGCTTGATGATCACCGGAGTGAGCGCAGCTAGATTGGGCGGAAGCCGGACGGACAGCAATCGTAAATTAAACGTGTCATGGTCGAGAATTGCGACCCCCTCTATTTGAGACTCGTTCTTCTTCAGCCACCAATTGGTTCCTAACCCCTCCGTTTGAGGTGGCGTCCGGAATTTGACCACGTTTTCTCCTTCGTACGTAAGTAGGTCCTTTGGAAACGGGCCGAACGAAAATGTGAGTCCAAACTCTTCCGTCACTTGGACCGGCCGGGAAAGCGTTACGTTGCGCAAGTGTAGAGCCTCGGTGCCTTGCAGGTCCTGATAACACGTATTATCGGTAGCCCGCTGCCCTGCTCAACCTCTCGCCCGCGAGGTTTCGGACTACAAGGTCTAAGAGATGGCCTGCTGTGAATCACATCGTCTTAGTATCCTTCGACAAACGAATTAAGCCGTCGTGAGGCACCACCGGACAACTCCCGCGTCTTGGGATCAATTCGGATGCCAACCCAATAGCCTGTCTGGGAATTACCGTTTAGACCTTCATGGATCAACTGCCCGCGCTTCTTCACCCCGTTAACCACCTTATCTGCGAAGCCTCGATCCAATACCTCCTCGGCTAGCTGACTCCTTGGCGGTCCGGCCAAGTCTATTCCCAGGAAAGGACCTTGGAAATTCGGCTGATTCACAGCGCTCTGTGGTTTCATGCCCAGATCCAGTACGTCGATGAGATTCTGGAGCGTCACCTGGTGCAGCGCGGACCCGATGGTCGAGGACGCGAGTACCGGTTCTCCGTTCTTCAATACAATCACGGGATTTGTCGTTTCTGGCAGACGAACTCCTGGTCCAGCGCGGGCGATAGCATCTTGTTGGAAGGTTGCAGCATCGGGAATCGAAATGCCATCCACGAACATTCCGGTCGTGCCCCACAGCAGGCAATTGCACGAGTGCAGCACAGCCGCGACGTTTCCCTGCTCGTCAACCGCCACCACCGCAGAGGAGTGATTCGAGGCCGATCTCTCAGTCGGTATCTTCTTCAGTACATTCGTATACCAATTCTTGTCTTGTAGTATCGCCAAGAGACGTTTTGTCGTGGCAGTGGAGAGGCGCGATTCGGGCGCGGGATCAAGCCCTGGGAAAACTGTTTTGAGCCACTCGCCCGGAGAATTGGCAAGCACAGCTTGCATCCGCGCGATCTGGATTAGGGAGTACAAAGAATCGGAGGAACGGCGATAGTCACCGTGCTTGGTGACATTGGCGGCTTCTGCCAATTTCAATGCGCCCAGGGTCTCCAAGCCACCCAAGTTCGGGAGCCCCATCGACGTTACCTCATAGCCGTGATATGTCGCGCGAGCTGGCTCCGTCCAGAGCGCCTGGTACGATGCCATGTCTTCGAGCGTTATCTTGCCGCCCTCGCGTTGAACAGCATCGACAAAATGATGCGCCCAGTCCCCCTGGTATATGTACTTCGTACCATCGCGCGCCACTCGCCTCAAGGTGCTGGCGAGCTGGCGTTGTCGGAAAATATCGCCATCGCTGTAGTATTCGCCGGCTTGATTTTGGAAGATCCCCCGAGTATCGGACAGACGCTCAAGGGAGGTCTGCTGGGCGCGTCGCCAGAAGGTGATTACGGGAGGTAGCGGGAAACCGTTCTCGGCTAGCCAGATGGATGGCTCGAAAAGTTCCGCGAAAGGCCGCCGCCCGAAACGATCATGAAGTGCCTGTACGCCGGCCATGAATCCGGGCACGAGCGCCGTTCGTCCGCTGGCGATCCCCTGTGACGGAATCGTTCGGGGATCGGTTTCGTCCTTGGGGGTGTTCCAACTCGCGTTTAGCGAATAGACCTTCTTGGAATCAGCGTCATAGTAAACGGCCGTAAAGATTCCGGCATAACTTACAGTCGCTCCTGCGTTCAAGGCCACTTGCGCCAAAGCTGTCGTGATCGCAGCGTCTGCGGCGCTGCCGCCCGCTTTGAGCACCTCTAAACCGGCGTGGACCGCGAATGGATTTGTAGCTCCCGCGATCATCGCCTTCCCGGGATTGAAGGTTTGCTCCGGTCCGCCGTACGGCAATCTATTTCCAGTCTCCAGCCCAAGATAGCCATCGCGTTCTGGCCATGCATCGGGAGAAATAGAGACTGAGCGGTCACTCTGCGCGAGCGCCATGGCTAGCACGAAAAAGAGCAAGGCCGCAGTTCGCATATCAGCGATCATAGCCTGTCGGGCTGGTCGTAGCCATCCGCCTTGGCTGCGCGGAATTTGGCATCGATGGCCAATTCGGCGGCATCTCGGCCAAGTCCAAACAACCGGTGACTACCGTCGAACTTCAAGGATCCGATAAGCAGCATTATCGGTAGCTACCTCCGACAAGCGCGTTTCTCGGTACTAATCCGCGAGGACTGAACGCGTGCCGTTCAGATCAACGGTTCGCGCGTTGCGCGTCAAAGTGAAACGCTGAGGCGTAGTCCTACTCCCGGTTCTTTGCAGTATGGGCATTCACTATGTCGTCGGGATAGTAGAGAGTGGTCTGCTGCTCATTTTCGAAGAGCGCATTGCTAAGATCGTTCACACCAAAGTTGCCACCACCGAACTGGACAGTTCTTTCGTTCCCAATCGAAACAACGACTCGATGGTTTGAGGGCGTCAAAGGAGCCGTTCGAATCGTGCAGTTGCGGCCATTCAACTTGTCCGTACTCAGCCCACCTGTTGCTGTCTTTACTTTCAACATCTGAGCCATTTCTTTTTCGGCACAAAAGCAGCAGTACGTGACCTTCATCTCGGATCGTCCACCGCCGCCCAGAACCAGAGAATAGACGTTCACAAAAGTGAACTTCGGAGGCAGCGGATTGAATTCTAGATCGGTTGTCTCTAACTGAAGGACCGAACTCCCAGAGAACTCGGGGATATGGACGCCGTCGTCCGCAATTTGTGCTTCTCTAAGCGGCATCCAGTCTGGGTTCGCGGCGTAGAGTTCGGCGAAATGCATGGCCCGGTAATGCTCCTTCATTAAGATCAGAGCCTTGTAGTACTGCTCAAGCACGTCCGTGTCCCGTGTGACGATAAATACCTCGGTGCCGCGCGTTATAGCCGTGAGAATCGCCATGAGCACGAACTGTTCGTCGGTCAGAACATTCGGAGAACGTGCCGCCTCCAGTCCTTTCTTAGCCATGTGGAGACCGCGTATCCCGAACTGTCCCTGGACCTCGGCCAAAAACTCATCATTGGTCGCTGCCCGTCCGAATCGCCTAGACAGTATCGACGCGGCCAGCGGTCCTACGGCCTTCCG